>MDSW01061519.1_pt1 | contig 11928 bp, 16 predicted proteins | sample 811171 | NCBI WGS metagenome assembly MDSW01 (sample SAMN05326641, study PRJNA326480) | marine metagenome | isolation source: seawater | place: Atlantic Ocean: North West | collected 2012
CATTCCAGCCAATTCATTCTGAACCGATGAGCAGGAGCTGTCAGGCCAGCAGGATACAAAATCACAGTGACATCGTGGACGATCACAACCGAGCCGTTCCTAGACGCTGTTGGAATCGCTTGAAAAACAGAACAAAAGCAGTCAATCCCTGCATCTAAGGATCAACTTGCTAGCAGGGGACTCAAACATAGATCGTGACAATGGAACCTAAAGAAACAGACCTAGACAACGAATAAAGCCCCTGGCTTAGATTAAAATAAACCCAGGAATTTACGCTTCTTTTTGTCCTCTGAATCTTGACGATAACGGGGCTTGCTATCGCCAACAGTCAACAAAGGATCATTGCTCTTAAACCAAATCCAATCGCGAATTGGCGGCGTATCCATGAGATGCTTTCGCGTCAAGCCCAGGCCAAGCTTGGCAGACGCTCCAAGCAAAATTTCAATCATCTCATCCCCATCCGCACAGGTTGCAAGTGCTTGATTGGTTTTCTCCGCTCCATCAAGAGCCTTGACCAAGAGGTCGATCCGTTGACTAACAGGAAGCGATCGGGGGTCCACGGAACAACCGAAAGGGGCGTGCAGATTAAGGGGAGATGACAATCTTCAGGCTTGACCAGGGCAAATCGCCTCAAACATTCACTCTGAGCAGAGCAAAATGATCCGAATCAGTTCACTTGTTGTATCAAATGCTGCTATTCGTGCCCTTTCAATGCAAACGACAACAGGCATGAATCATGGCAATCTCCCAAACAACACAATCCATACCGCCAGCCAACCAAGCAGGCACCTCGCCCTCAAGAGACCAGGACAATCCTTCAAGCACGATTCACAAAAGAGCCATCAATTCACTACATAAAAGTCATCAAAACATCCAATTACTCAACCTCTTGGAACAAACAAAACGTTGATCGACCCAGCACTTTGCCATCAATGAATCTCAACAGCACAAGGACGAAGCCAATCACATTGAACACAACTCACGCCGAGGCATTGCTGGCCAGAGCATCGGTGATGCTTCCTGTCGGAGCATCAAATGTTCCAACCAAAACAAACTCCAGTCGAAGCTTCAAGAAATCAATGAACTTTCGATCAGTTGACACCACAGCAGCTGCGGGCTGTGGCACCTGATGTTTGATCTCTGCCATTTCTGCAGCTTGCAAGAAGGCGGGTTGACGAACCAACCAAAAATCAATGGCTTTGTCCTTCTCCGCGTAATTGCGCCGGCGCTCTTTTAAAACCTCCTCCAGCGGTTCTTCCTCCGTGAGAAAGCGCTCGCTTGCAGCAACAAAGTGATATGTGGTCATCCTGGCTGTTGTCCAAACAGTGGGTCGAGTCGTGGATTCTGAATCAAGACCTTCATCTCTCGCACCGCCTGTTGCAGTCCGATGGCAAGGGCGCGGGCCACGATCGTATGGCCAATGTTGAGCTCCTCCATCCCCGGGATCGCTGCCACTGGCTCGACGTTTTGATACGTGAGACCGTGACCGGCATTGACGCGCAGGCCCAGTTGGCGAGCGATCGCCGCGGCCTCGATTAAACGAGCCAATTCCTGCGGTTGATCGGTCCATGACGCTTCCGCATAAGCCCCTGTGTGCAGTTCCACCCAACGCGCTCCAGAGCTCTGACAGGCCTGCAACTGCCTGCGATCAGGATCGACAAACAGACTCACGGGGATGTCGCTGTCCTGAAGGCGACGTACCAAGTCGCTGAAATCCTTGGCCTGAGCAGCTACGTCGAGGCCACCCTCCGTGGTCACCTCTTGGCGCCGCTCCGGCACCAACGTGACCATATCCGGCTTCAGACGAAGTGCGATGGCCAACATTTCTTCGGTCGCCGCCATTTCCAGGTTCAGCCGCGACCTCACGGTCTGACGGAGCAACTCCACATCTCGATCTTGAATATGGCGTCGGTCCTCGCGCAAATGCACGGTGATGCCATCAGCTCCCCCCAGTTCCGCCAGTAGGGCCATAGGAACCGGATCGGGTTCCACGGTGCGACGGGCCTGTCGCACATTGGCGATGTGATCAATGTTGACGCCCAGACTGGCCATGGTGACGAATTCACGAACGGATCCTATGCAGGTCCGCCTGAGCACCGTAAGTTCGTCGATCATTCGTTCTGAGGTTTGGTGCCAGCGGCCCTTGCCACCCGCGAATCAGCGCTTCGCGTCGGGATCGACCCGTTCTGGGCTCCATTGGCGATGCTGGTCACACAAGATCTGGCGTTGAAGCTGCACTTTCGTCAGCGCATCGTGCTCCAGCACGACAACTTGCCCCACCAAGGTCCTGTTTTGCTCGCACCGACCCATCGAGCACGCTGGGACGCTCTAATGCTGCCAATGGCGGCTGGGCGGAGAGTGACTCGCCGGGATTGTCGTTTCATGGTGACCACCACGGAGATGAGGGGGTTGCAGGGTTGGTTTCTGCATCGACTTGGCTGCTTCCCGGTCGATCAGGGACGTCCATCTCTGACAACCCTGAGGTTGGCCGTTGATTTATTAGCGGATGGTCAGCAGCTTGTGATGTTCCCGGAAGGGCAAATTCAGCGCCAGGATCAAGCGATCAAAGTGCGTCCAGGCCTCGTCAGGTTGGCGCAGCTCGCAGAGAAACAAGGAGTGACCGTTCCGGTGGTTCCTGTCGGCCTCGGGTATAGCCAAGCTCGACCGAGACCGATGGGCCGTGCAGCGATCTGTTTCGGTCCTCCGCTCAGGGTTCCGAACGAGGGAGGACGACGAGCTGAACAACGATTTAACCAAGACCTCTCAGAAGGCATGCATGCGGCTGAACAAGCGGCCCGTGAGGCCGTGGGTCGACCCATGAATTGCCTTTAAATTCCGACAACGTTTTAAAAAGTGTTCGATGGGTTGTCGTTCTCTGCTGACGGCTACAGCCCTGCTGGCAACCCTGGGGTTTGCTCCGGCCATAGCCAACGCACAAGGGGCCCAAGCCGGTGGTCGTGTTCTGGCTCAGAGCAACGACGGTTTTAATCCTTCCGCCGTTCAAGCCTTGATTGATAAAGGCGATGCCGCTGCCGCCTCTGGCGATTTAGCGACAGCTCGCAAGGCTTACGACGACGCCCGAAAAGCGTCCAAGCAGCTGTTGGCCTTCTACAGGGATTTGAGCGGAGCGTTTCGCGGTCTTGATGCCCGCATTCCAAGAGAGATGGACAGCAAAGGTCGTCAGGCTCTCGGCCTGCTGGCAGAGTCCAATTTGCGTCTCGCCGCATTGTTCCGTCGACAGAATCAGCCCGAAGTCGCTGTTCCCGTCTTGGTGGAAGTTGTGAAACTGATGACACCCTCGCAGCCTCAGGGTCAGAAGGCTTACCAGAGCCTTTTAGAACTCGGTTTTGTTGAAACGGAATTCAAGGGAGCCGCCCCCGCCGGCATCAACTGATCTGTCAACATCGCGCTGAAGGACGTCAACATCGTCATGGTTCAGCCTGCAGCCGTCCAAGCCGCAATTCAGCGCGCAATTCCTGATTGCCGCGTTGAAGTCGAAGATCTCACTGGTGGAGGTGACCACCTCCAGGTCAGTGTGACGTCCTCAGCATTCGCCGGCCTATCCCGAATTAAGCAACATCAATTGGTGTATGGAGCTTTGCAGCAAGAGCTGGCCAGTGAAGCGATTCATGCGCTGGCTCTAAACACGGCAGTTCCTGACGCCACCGACCAAAACGAACCCACAAACTCCTGAGATTCTCACTCCGCTCACCACCATGGACGACTCCACACGCAACCGCATTGAAGAGCTGATCAACTCCAGCCCGATTTTTGTGTTCATGAAAGGATCAAAATTGATGCCGCAATGCGGATTCTCCAACAATGTGGTTCAAATTCTTCATTCACTTGGAATGAGCTTCGAAACCTTCGACGTTCTTTCCGACATGGAGGTTCGTCAGGGAATCAAAGAATTCTCCAGTTGGCCTACGATTCCACAAGTTTATGTGAACGGTGAATTCATTGGTGGATCAGACATTTTGATTGAAATGTATAACGCCGGAGAACTAAAAGAGAAGCTCGAAATTGCACTTGCGAGCTAGGGAGTCCACTCAAGTCGTCAAACCAGCACAAGCGCAATAACGATGTGTTGTCGCAAAAATCAGAACTGCTTATTGATTCCAAGATAGCTGCTGAGATCGAGTGATTATCAGGGGGGGATGATTGATGAATCAGAACCCTTTTGGTTGACGCATAAACAGCGTGCTGACATCTCCATCCGGACCAATAAAACTGGAAGGATCCATGATCCAGCGGTCGATCAACTGCTCAAGTTTGTGCTGCTGACGCGGATCCAGCGCCCCTGAGCGCCTTAAGGCATGAAGATATCCGTCCGCATAGAGACGTAGCTCGGAAGGCCCGTGATAACGGCTTGTCAGTTCTTGACAAGCGTCACATAGGGATTGGAAATGACGGATGGCCTCCGGATCATCGAGTGACGTCATCGAATTGAGACAGCTGCCTCTGTTACCAGCGTGCCAGGAATTTCCGCTTAGCGTAAGCGCGCCTCAGTCAGACCCGTGACCTCCACCCCCAGCGATCTCGCGATTGATGCCAGCGATCCGAACCTGGCCACAATTGCGATCCCAAATTCCGGTACTGGGCAAGAACCCTCCAGGGTGCTTGTGGTGGAGCCCCATCCCACCCTCCGCACAGTTTTGGTTCAGAGGCTGCGACAGGACGGCCACCTCACTGCAGCCGTGGGAAGGGCTTCCGAAGCTCTCGAGGTCTGCCAGGAGCAATCACCCGACCTCCTGGTCAGTGCCGAGATCCTGGAACAGAGTTCTGCCTTAAGACTGGCCGAACAGCTTCGCTGTCCGGTCATTGTGCTGACGGCCCGCAGCGGTGCCGATCCAGTCGTTGGCCTGCTCGACGATGGCGCTGATGACGTCCTACGCAAACCCTTTGGTCTTGAAGAGCTCGCCGCGCGCTGTCGCACCTTGCTGAAACGAGGTCACAGCGGCCTTCAAGAGCGCGTGACGGTCGGTCCTCTCGAAGTGCACTTGCTGTTGCGTCAAGTGACCCTGAGAGAGCAACCGGTGGAGCTCAGTCCACGGGAGTTCGCCTTGCTGTGCGCTTTATTGATGCCACCTGGGCTTGTGCGAAGCCGCCAAGAACTGCTTCGGATGGCTTGGCCACCCTTCAGTGGTGGACCGCGATCCGTTGACACTCAAGTTTTGACCTTGCGTCGCAAACTGGAGCAAGCCGGCCTTGGCGAAGGCGGAGGGATTACGACCGTGCGTCAACGGGGCTATCGCTTCAGTTTGGACTCCCTCCCGGGAGCATGATCCAACCCACTTGCAACGCAATCCCGGCAGCGATTTCACTGGCAACCATCAAAACCGCCAAAACGGCGAGCAGTTGATAGGTCCAAGGCGGAGTTAATCGACCAATCCCCGTTGTCTCAAGGTCAGTTCGCTCACGAAAAATTTCGAGGAATCGATCAAAGCGCTCGATTCTTTGTGGCAAGAGTTGATGGTTTAAATCGTTCGTTTTGAGGTAGTAAACGGTGCCGCCCTGGCTGGTTCCGACTGGAACAATCGCTTTGATGTTTTGCCATTGCATCGACCAGCCTCGCCGAAACAATCGATGCATCAACCAGCGCATCCAAGTGGGGTACGACACCTCCAAACCATCCTGGTCGATCACCAATCTCTCGCTAAGCAAGCCAATCACAAGAGCAAAGCCGAACAACACGGCCAACAGCATGAGGAGCCTGAGCTGAGTGGGGGCCAAAAGAGGTAATGGCAACACCAGAGCCAGATACAAACTCAACAACGTGAGGCGAATGAGAGGGGACAATCCAAACTGCTCCTTCATTGGCGACAGGCCCCAATACCCTTCCAAGTTTCGATCATGATGAATGGTTGATCACTCCAGCCAGGGCAGAGGCCAAATTCAGCTGACGGCCATCATTGACAAACGGTTCAATTAAAGGGTTTTCAATAGCATGATCCAGCAAAATCTCCTTCACCTCAACCGCCGACAATTCAGGATTTTCAGCCCAAATCAAAGCTGCAGAGCCGGATACAACAGGAGTTGCCATCGACGTCCCAACCATCCCCTGATAGCCACTTAGAGATGCATCCTTCGCCAGAACCTTTTGCTTGAGCACACTCATATCCTTAAGAGAGATCAAATCAAGCAAAACATTGTCTTTTGGCGGAGAGGTAACCAAATCACCACTGCGACGATCAACCCAAACCCCACGAAGTTCTTTCCCCTTACGACCGGTATACGAACCAAGATAGTAAGGCTTAGTACTATAAATCTTAAGGCTCATCGTCTCTGAATCAATAATATTTCCAGTCACAGCGTCCCTTTTATAAACAACCTCATCAGATCCGCCAGGGGCAGCAATATCGACGGATTTCCCATAATTGGAATAGGATGTCATCCTGCCATTCGCTGCAATTGAGCCAGCAACGATGACATTATTAAACTCTCGCCCCAAACTACTCCAACCAGCAAAAAATAGATCATTATTACCGACCTGATCCCAATAAAAGAGATCGCCGCCCCAGCGATCAGCCTCATTACCAGCCGCGATTACCATCAGAACATCATTCTCTTCCGCATACTGGAATGCTTTCCTCGCACGCTTAAACGTTTGACGCAAATTCTTTTGAAATGACTGACGCTTATAATCACCCGGCTTCATCTTTACATTATAACCAAGGGACATATTAATAATCTTGGCACCGTGATCAACAGCATAACGAATAGCATCATTGATTGAGTCCAAACTATCATACTTAAGATTCATTAGCTCCGCTTGCCAGGCAATCCCAGAAACGCCAATTCCATTATTTCCTTGGGCTCCAATCGTGCCAGCAACATGGGTGCCATGACCACTAAAATCGAGACCTGTATCTGCTCCCTTGCCCCAATCCCAGCCATGAACATCATCCTTATAGCCATTCTCATCATCATCCTCATTATTACCAGGGATCTCACCTTTATTCGTCCATAGATTAGCCTTTAAATCGGGATGCTGATAATCAATGCCTGAATCAATCACAGCAACAGGAACACCTTTGGCACTAGCCCTAACGCGCCACGCTTCGGGAGCGGCAATATCAAAATTTAAAATCGATTTCATTGCATGATCAACCGACTGAAAACCTCCATTAAACAAGTACCATTGCTTGTTAAAATCAGGATCATCTGGCAACAAGATATTACTATTCTTGCCACTCTTGAAATTACCTAAATCCAAGACAAAGTGGTTCACTTGCTCGCCAACGGGCTTAGTTTGATTGGAGATTTTCAAAATATATTTCTTACCTGCTTTGATCTGAAAAAATCCATTTTCTGGCTCAACTCCAAGACGTGAACCCGTCAAAAAGGGTAAATCTACTTGCCCTTTTCGAGCCAGAGTCTCATTGTATTCAGGCTCGCCATACACCTTGAAATCCAAATCCTGATCTAGGCGCTTAAGCTCAATGTATAAATCTTGATCCTTGGTTGAGCTGATCGAAAACAGGGCCTGGTCCGATCCTAGAGTTTTACCTTTAATCTTCAACGCCTTGCCCTTAGGCGAACTCAACAAAGGCTGAAGATCATAAGCGACATAATCTAATTGATGATCAAAAGGAAGATCATTTAAAGCAATCTTCTTCGACATCGCCAACAGAAATCTCTTTCAATATTTTGAACAATTTAAAACTGATTCTAAAAAATCAAACACTCTTTTAATTAATCATGGATGCTCAACCATGTAAAATTCATACAAGCTCAGGCTTGAGCAAAAATGGGTTGCTGTCATGGCAGCTCCCAAGCATTGAGACCGAGATCTGCTCCAACCCGGTGCGCACAGGCAAAACCGCTAAAGGCCACTGCATTCAAACCCTGGCCCGGGAAACAGGAATCACCAACGCAATACAAATTCTGCAGACCAGTGCGATTAAACGGCATGGGCAATAGCCCAGGCAACTGCGTGGCAGGGATAGGCCCATAACTGCCTTGGAATCGACCAAGAAAACGGCGATGACTGCGGGGCGTACCGATCTCCTTGTGAGTGATGGACTCAGACAAGCCAGGCAGAATGCTCTCAAGACGTTGAATGAGCCGCGCAGCATCGGCTTCTTTTTTTTGCTTGTACTCTGAAGGGCTTAATCCCCGCCACTCCTGCATCGAGGAAGGAGTGAATGTATGCACAATGTGATGCCCCTCCGGCGCCAAATCGGGATCCAGCAAAGTCGGCATCGACACGAAAATCACCCCCTGTTCAGCTTCCATGTGCTGCCAATCTTCGAGAAGTAGATGATGACAATGTGTCGCATCTGCGATCAGATCTGCCCGCACTCCAAGGTGCAAAGACAGGAATGAAGAAGAGGGCGCATAACGTTTTCTCCACACGTGTTCCTTCTTTGGGGTATGCATCTGATCAACCAAGCCTTGATGAGCTTCTGAACTGCCTTCAACCTCTCCTGAAAAAGTATCCCAACGTGTGGCATTAGAAATCACCCGTTTCGCCAGGATCTTTTCCCCGTCTGCAAGACGAACACCAACAGCACGACCTGAATCGATCAAGACCTCTGTCACACGCGCTTGAAAACGAATGCTGCCGCCATGGCGCTCCAATCCACGCACAAGCTTCTCGGCAATCACGCCAACACCACCCTTCGGATAATTAATGCCGCCGGCATGACGATCGGAAAAGACCATGCCCGCGTTGATCATCGGAGTGCGATCTGCCGGCATCACTGACCAGCAAAAACATTCCATGTCGATGAACTTAAGCAGTTGCGGATCCTTGATGTGTTGTCTTGCTACAGCACCCACATTGAATGGCAGCCATCGAGCCAGACCCAAGCAAGCCAAGGGGGCCTTCAAGAAAACCTTGGCCAGGTAAGCAGGGTCCTCCAGCGAGAGCAGTGGCATCGCATCAAGGCAGTTGAAGACCTGCCAACAGGTGTCATAAAAGCGACGGATGCCAACAGCTTCATGCGGAAACCTCTGCGAGAGATCCGCAACGAATTGTTCATAATCGCGATCAACAGCAATCTGCAAACCGCCTGGCAAGTGGTACTCGAGCTGTGCCGGATCAGGAATCGTTTCGCAATGCTCCCCGACAGCGGCCAATGCACGCGTCAACAGGTTCGTGTAGCCCTTCTGGCCAAAACCAAAGATCATCGAAGCGCCGACATCAAAGGTATACCCACTGCGGCGAAACGACCCGCCACTGCCTCCAGGGATCAAATAACGCTCCACCACCAGAACCCGAGCGCCCTTGCTGGCCAATTGACTAGCGGTCACCAATCCGCCAATCCCGGAGCCGATGACGACCGCATCCCAAAGATCCACAGCAGAGGGCGCCTGAATGGTCATGATGATGCAACTCAACCTCATGACGCTAGGAGGTCGTCAAGCGACACCGATTACAAATGATCGCAACATCCAATAACGACGAAACATCTGATCAAAAACGCACGGGAACGACTCAAGCAAATATCAAAACACAATGCTTTAATATAAGCCTATCCAACGTCCAAGCCATTCAACAAGTTATTTATAAAATGAGATTTTCTGCATTAAACAGAGAACGCCCGGCAAGTTGATTTTCATCTCAGCCACGCCATTACCATCAAGATCAATACTCAGAAACTCGCTCTTAAACATCAGTTCTCCAGCCTGCTTAGAGAAGGCATCAACCAATTCAAAGGCGAACTCATCTTGGAAAGCAGGCCTCATAGGGTTGAGCTTACGATTCATGGACTCACGTAGCGGCTTAAGAGAAATCTGATCGCTTGACTGAAAATCAACAATGTCATCACGCATCCCCTTGGCCGCAGAAGAATCTGCAGCACTGGAATAAGCATAAACATCTTCACCCTTGCCTCCAATAAGCTAATTATCTTCAGCATTTCCTACAATAACGTCATCACCTTGCCCACCTCTTGCATTCTCGATAATCACTCCTGCTGCAATAGTCAATCCACCATTAAGTCCCCTAAAAAACATTGGATAACCACCTACGCCAGCACCAGAGCGAGCAAGAAGGACCTGCTGTTGCTCTTGCAGATGAGCCAGATCAACAGCCTTCGATTCTGGCCCTGAAACCTCCGTAAAGGTGGACGGGAAAAATTTATCAATGGAAGCAACCTAATAAAAAGATTCTCGCAAAAGCCCAATCAAATTCTGAAGAATCTCATCAGACAGGTTTGCAAAGTCAGACGATCGGCAGCCTGAACCATCATCCCGGAATCCTTACACTTTAAACTACGATTGTCTCCAATATAGCAATTGATCAATTTATAATTATCATAATACTTACGCAATAAAAGGAGATAAATACGCAACAATTTCCTCCATACGACACATCGAAAATCCATCCATTACCATCCGTTGCTTCACTGGGAGGGCAATGGATGGATTGGCGGCTTGACCGTGAGAATCATTTCAGTTCGCACTGGCCGTCGCAACACATTTGCGCATTTGTTATCAATTGATAGACGCAAACGATCAATCAATTCGGCCTCTATTTTTTCAGCTGGATTAATATAAACCACAAGAAAAACCGTACGGCCTAATTGCTGCAATGTGAAATCCATCATCAGCAAAGACAACACGGATAGTTCCTGATTTAACGCCTTTTGTATGGCTTTAAACATCTTGGGATGCGCAGCCTTCCCTGCCGTCTGTGCAACGGCATCCATCAGCGCTGTCACAGGTTCTTTGATCAACACAGAACTGACCAAAATCACCAGCAAAGCATCAGTCATCGGTGCGAACTGACTCAAGGGTGTCTGAACCAACAAGGGAGATGCCATCAATGCAATCCCGGTAGTGGCGGTGATCACGGCATCAATGCGCGCATTGCTTGCTTCCGTTATCAACAATAAAGACACGCGTCCAGATTGTTCCCAAGCATTGAGGAAGTACCAAGACAGACCAGCGCACAACATCACCACTGCCACCGTATAGATGCCAACAGGTCCAAGGTTGATTGCATCAATCTCATTGCCCTGCAGAAAAGAGAAGATTGTCCCCAGCGCTGAACTAATGCCATACACCAAAACACCGATCAAAACCAAAGAACGAAACAACACATACAACGCTTCCTGACCGTCGTAGCCATAGGGATAGGCCCGGTCTGGAGGACGTAGAACATTGCGACTGATCTGAGTAGCAATCATGCTCGAACCAACCATGACTGCGGAATACAAACCATCCAGCAACAATGCACTTGATCCGGTCAGCAGGTGTGCAGCAAACCCTGCGACTGTCATCACGACATTTCCGATGACGCCGATCCTGAGAGCCTGCTGCTCAAGATCGATCTCCTTGGACTCGATCTGATTCAACGAAGTCATCGTTAAACCTCAACCGGAGTCAACAGCGCGAGGCGAGTCCGTTCCAAATCCGACAAGGCACGATCGCGGTAGGCGCCATACCGAGCACGCTTGTCGCGAATGCGATTCGGCAACTCAGGCAACAAACCAAAATTGGCCGGCATCGGTTGAAATTTCTCTGTTGGTGTCTCACTGACGAAATGCGTCAAAGCACCACTCATCGTGGTGCTGGGAAGTTCGATTGGCTCCAATCCTTGAACCAAACGCGCAGCGTTCGTGCCGGCCAGCCAGCCCCCGGCCACTGCTGCGGCATAACCCTCGGTTCCAGTGATCTGCCCTGCTGCGAGCAATCTTGATCGGCGACGAAACTGCAAGGTGGGTTGCAACAATTGCGGGGATTCCAAAAACGTGTTGCGGTGCATCACACCGAAGCGAACGAATTCTGCCGAAGCCAATCCTGGAATCATGTGCAATACCCGTCGTTGCTCACCCCATTTGAGATTGGTCTGGAAGCCAACCAAATTCCATAGCCGACCCTCACGATCCTCCTGACGCAGTTGCACAATCGCGTAAGCACGCTTCGCCCGCCGAACATCTCGATCATTCACATCACCCCAACGCGGATCCCAAAGTC
>MDSW01169766.1_pt1 | contig 11925 bp, 12 predicted proteins | sample 811171 | NCBI WGS metagenome assembly MDSW01 (sample SAMN05326641, study PRJNA326480) | marine metagenome | isolation source: seawater | place: Atlantic Ocean: North West | collected 2012
AGGGAAGGAGGTTTGTGAAAAATTAAAAGATTTAATACCAAGACATAATTTCATGATACCCATTCAGGCAGCTATAGGAGGAAAAATTATTGCGAGAGAGACAATAAAAGGTTTTAAAAAAGATGTATTAACTAAAATTCATGGTGGAGGAGCAACTGACAGAAAGAGAAAATTATTAGACAAACAAAAAAGAGGAAAAGTTAGAGCAAAACAATTTGGTAAAGTAGAAATACCACAGGAAGCTTTTATTGGTGTATTAAAAATTAATAAAGATCTGTAGAATTCAATGGATGAGTTAACTGAAATATCAAAAAAATATGATACTGATAAAAGTAAGGAGCATCAATACACAAAAATTTATAACAAATACTTTTTAAAAAAAAAAAATCAAGAAATTAAGCTATTTGAGATTGGAATAGGCTATCCAAATGATCCTAAAAAAGGTGGAGGGTCACTACAAATGTGGAGAGATTATTTTCCAAAAGGAATTATCTACGGAATTGATATCGTAAAAAAAAATTTAGATCTAGGTGATAGAGTAAAAATATACCAAGGATCTCAAGTAAACCAAAGTGACCTTAATAAAGTGGTAAATGATGCAAGAAAATTTGATATTATAATTGATGATGGTAGTCATTTTAATAATCATCAAATAAAAACTTTTAAATACTTATTCAAATTTTTAAACTTTGGAGGTTATTATGTAATAGAAGATACTCAAACAAGCTATATGTTAAAGTATGGAGGTGATGGCTTCTATCTTCAAAACAAAAAAACTGCAGTAAATTATTTTAAAGAAATTATAGATAAAATTAATTTTAGAGAAATAGAAAATCCATATAATAAATTTAAAAATGATGAATTTTCAAGCTCAATTACTGAAATTCATTTTTATCATAACCTAATTGTAATAAAAAAGGATTTTAATAAAGAACCAAGCAACCTACTTACAGAAAATCAATTTAAGATAAAAGGAAAAAGTGCAATTGGTATAAGAAAAGTATTAAAGCAAATGAAATATTTTTTTCACCTTTTACGAGCTAATATAAATAAATTTTTGGATATTTTAAAAATATAATTAATAATATAAGTCTAATATGAAAATAGAAAATATTACATTCGTGATAACAACTTTCAATAGTGAAAAAATAATATTGTCTTGCATAAAAAGTCTACCTAAATATTCAAAAAAAATAATTATAGAAAATTCTGGAAATCGTAAGTTAAAAAAAATACTAACAGATCAGTTTGAAAATATTAGAGTTGAAATTATGGAGGAAAATATTGGCTATGGCAGTGCTAATAATATTGGCATCAAGCTATCCACTACAGATTATGTTTTTATTTTGAATCCAGATGTAATTATAAACACAGAAGAGGTAAATTTGATTTTAAATACTTTAAAAGGTCTTAATTTTGCTATTGCAGCACCTATTGAAAAAAAAGAAATTAATAAATTTAATTTTAATAATAAAATATATAAAGATGTTAATGAAGTTAAAGGATTTGCAATGATATTAAATAAAAATAAAATGAAAGGTGAATTATTTGATGAAAATTTTTTTTTATATTTAGAAGAAATTGATTTATGCAAAAGAATAAAAATATTAAAAGAAAAAATATTCTTATTAAATATCGGTATAAATCATTTAGGAGGAAAATCTCATGATGAAAACCATAAATTGGAAATGGAGAAATCAAGAAATTGGCATTGGATGTGGTCAAAATTTTATTTTTATAAAAAACATTATGGGTATTTTTATGGAGTTATAAAAACTTTACCTAATTTAATAAGTTCATTTGTAAATTTTTTATTCTTTTTTTGTGTAAATAAAAAAGTTAAAAGTCAAAACTATAAAATGAGGTGCTTAGGATTGACTTCATCCTATTTACTTAAAAAATCTAGTTATAGACCATTCTTGGACAAATTATCATAATTTTTTTATTTTAGCCATCTATCATTTTTCAGTGTCCACTGAACAACTTGATTTATTCTTTCCGTTATATCAATCTTTGGTGCCCATCCTAAATTTTTCATTAAATCACCATCTAATGCATATCGTAAATCATGACCTGGTCTGGAACTATGAAAATCTACCATTTCGTAAATTAGTTCTTTATTTTGTGCTTTTGCAATCATTTTTGCTAATTCCAAATTATTAATTTCTTCGGGCCCAACTAAATTAAATTTTGGACATTTAGCACCTCCAAAGTCTTTTTCTATTTTAGAAATTTTTTCTTCATTTTGAAGCAAAAATAAACACCCGTCTGCAACATCTGAAGCATGTATATAATGTCTGCTTCCAGGAATTTTTTTTGTTTCATCACTATGGATTGTGACTGTTTGATCTTTACTAATATTGCTTATTGATAAAGGAATAAACTTTTCTGGATGTTGTCTTTCACCAAAAACATTCATTGTATGAGTAATATAAATTGGCATGTTATATGTATTTTCAAAAGCAACAGACAATTCTTCACCACCAGCTTTTGTAGCGCTATATGGGTTAGTCGAATTATATCTATCTCTTTCTTTATAGTTAATACCTTTAGGTGCTGGCCCAAATACTTCATCAGTGGAAAAATATATAAATCTTTGTAGATTGCTGTTCTTTCTAGCAAAATTTAAAATATTACAAGTCGCAACAACATTATCCATAACAAATGAAAGAGGATCTTCTATTGAACGATCCACATGTGATGAAGCTGCTAAATGAATAATATAATTAAAATTTCCTAGATTATTTTCAAGCATTTCATTTATTTCAGACTTTAAATCATGAAAAATTATCTTAACTCTTTTTTTAGTATTTTTATCAAATTCTAACATCATATCTGATATCCTGTTCAAGTTTCCTGAATAATCAAGCCTATCTAAAGACGTGACTTCCCAATCTGTGTTTAATAACAAATGCTTTATTAAATGATGCGCAATAAATCCAGCGCCACCAGTAACTAAAACTTTTTTCATATTTTTTAATTTGACAAATTTATTTTTTTAACAACATAGAAAAATATATTATAAATTTAAATATTTCTATATAAAACAATTCTAAAAAATTATAAATTTAAACAAATATAATTGATAATATAAATTATTTTAAAATTATGGAGAGATGGCCGAGTGGTTTAAGGCGCACGCTTGGAAAGTGTGTGTACTGTCAAAGGTACCGTGGGTTCGAATCCCACTCTCTCCGCCAAATTTGTAGTCAAAAATAGCATTTTTTTGAGCAAAAACTAAAAATAGAAAAAAAAACAAAAAAACATCAAAAAAGTATTGATTTACAATGTCTTTTAACCATTAGTGACTATATTGATTTTATTAAAAAATTCAAAAATGTTATAAATAATCTTTCCAAAAAAAATATTATGGCAAAAAATAATACAACTTACAAGGCAGATTCTATAAAAGTTCTTAAAGGCTTGGAGGCTGTAAGAAAACGACCGGGAATGTATATTGGTGACACCGATGATGGTACCGGTTTGCATCACATGGTTTATGAAGTTGTAGATAACTCAATTGATGAAGCACTAGCAGGATACTGCAAAAATATAATAGTTGATATTAATAATGATGGTTCAATAACAGTTAAAGATGATGGAAGAGGAATACCTGTAGATATTCATAGAGGAGAAAAAAAATCTGCTGCTGAAGTTATAATGACTCAATTACATGCTGGAGGGAAATTTGATCATGACTCTTATAAAGTTTCCGGTGGACTTCATGGAGTAGGTGTTTCAGTAGTAAATGCACTTTCTGAAAAATTAGATTTATTTATAGAGAGAGATGGAAATAAATACTTTGTAGAATTTAATAATGGAGACGCTAAAAAACCACTTAAAGTTATAGGAAAATCAAAAAGCACAGGAACTAAGATAAATTTTTTACCTTCTAAAGAAATTTTTTCTTCAACAAAATTTAGCTTCTCTATATTACAAAAAAGAATGCGGGAATTAGCTTTTTTGAATAAAGGAATTAAAATTTCTCTAAATGATTTAACTCAAAAAAAAATAAAGAGTGTAAATTTTAAATTTGATGGTGGTATAATTGAATTTGTAGAATATTTAGATGAAAAAAGAGAGAAATTAAAAAATAAAAATAATAATGATTTATTTAAAAAACCAATTTATATAGAAGGACTTAAAAACAATGTAGAAATACAATGTTCACTAAAATGGAATTCTGGATATAACGAAGATGTATATCCCTACACTAATAACATTTATCAAAAAGATGGAGGTACACATTTACTAGGCTTTAGAACTGCACTCACAAGAGTTATAAATAAATATGCATCTGAACAAAATTTATTAAAAAAAAATAAGGTTACACTTTCTGGTGACGATATAAAAGAAGGATTAACTTGTGTTTTATCAGTTAAAATTCCTGATCCAAAATTTTCTTCTCAAACTAAAGATAAACTAGTTTCTTCGGAGGTCAGAAATATTGTGAAAGTATCATAAGTGAAAAATTGTCTATATGGTTTGATCAAAACCCATCTGTATCAAAAATAATTTTAACAAAAATTATTCAAGCAGCTGTTGCAAGAGATGTTGCTAGAAAAGCAAGAGAAAATGTAAGAAGAAAAGGAGCATTAGAACTTACAGGTTTGCCTGGTAAGTTGGCAGATTGTCAAAATTCTAAGCAAGAAGGTACTGAATTATTTATAGTTGAGGGGGACTCAGCTGGTGGATCAGCAAAACAAGGAAGAAATAGAGAAAATCAGGCTGTTTTACCTCTTAGAGGAAAAATATTGAATACTTTTACAGAAATTAATGGATCAAAGAAAAATGGCAATTCAAACGATCTTAGAACAAAAACTCTTTCTAAAATGATTTCATCCAATGAAATAATAACATTGATTAACGCATTAGGATTAGACCCAAAGAATGAAGAAATAGATTTAAAGGATTTGAGATATGGAAAAATTATAATTATGACAGATGCTGATGTTGATGGTTCTCATATTAGAGCTTTATTATTAACTTTTTTTAACAATAAACCATTCAACAAATTAATTGAACAAGGACATGTTTATCTAGCACAACCGCCTTTATTTAAAATTAATAAAGGTTCAAAAGGAATTTATATTAAAAATGAAAAGGAGCTTGAAAATTATATTATAAAAAACTCGAAAGTAAGTAAAAAATTAAATAAGGGTTCCAAAGATTATGAAAAATTTATTCGAATTGAAAAATCTAAATTAAATATTCAAAGATTTAAAGGACTGGGAGAAATGAATCCTGATGAACTTTGGAGTACAACACTAAACCCAGAAACTAGAAATTTACTTCAAGTTCAATATTCAAAAAATTTACAAAAAGATCAAAATCTTATCAAAACTTTAATGGGAAGCGATGTATCTTCGAGAAAAGATTTTATCGTAGATAATGCAATTAATGTTCTAAATTTAGACATTTAAAAAATGGAAACCAATAGAGTTTCAGAAATTTACTCTCTAAATAAGTCAACATATATAAATCTAAGATGGATTGGAATTATAGGCCAATTTATAACAATTAATTTTGTAAAATTTATTTTTGATTTTGATTTTCATTATATATCAGCTAATTTAATTATATTTATAGGAATAATAAGTAATATATTTTTAATTTTTTATTATAAAACAACACAATTATTAAATAAATCAGCCTTTATTTTTTTGTTGCTAGATATAGTTCAGTTAAGCTTTTTGTTATATTTAACTGGAGGAATTTTAAATCCTTTTTCTATTTTTTTACTAATTCCAAGCGTATTTGCTTCATCAAATTTAGAAATTAGAACAAATATTTTTCTTATATTTATAACTTTAATATCAATTATTTTACTTACATTTTATTCAAATAGTTTACCTGGACCTTTAAGCAAACTAGTAATAAATAATTATTATTATTATTCGATACCAATTGCCTTAGTTATTGCATTAATATTTTTAAATTATTTCGCTTTAATTTTTGGTAGAGAATCAAATATTAGAAAAGAGGCATTAAATAAAATTCAGGAAGTAATTTCAAAGGAACAAGAATTAGTTTCTTTAGGAACGCAGGCTGCCGCTGCGGCACATTCATTAGGAACACCATTATCAACAATAAAAATTATATCACAAGAGCTTTTAAAACAGTTTAAAAATAATAAAGATATTAATAAAGATATTGAGCTTTTAGCTAGTCAGGTTGATAGATGTAATACAATTTTAAAAAGATTGTCAATTAACTCAGCTCTCAAAGATGACTTTATTGATAAAGATTTGAGTTTAATTGATTATATAAAAGAAATAGTAAATTCTTTTAGAGAAATATCAGATAAAAATTTTGTTGTTAATTTTGAACAAAATACTAATTCATTTGTAATTAAAAAATCGATAGAGATTATTTATGGTTTGAGAAATTTTGTAGGAAATGCAAATAAATACGCAAACAAAAATATATATATAACTCTTAAAAGTGATAGTGAACTTTCAGAAATTACTATTGAAGATGATGGACCTGGATTTTCCAAAGATATTTTAACTAAAATTGGAGAACCTTATATAAAATCACTAAGAATAGATGATAAAAAAAAATCAGGATTGGGTTTAGGGATTTTTATTGCAAAAACACTTTTAGAAAAAAATTATGGAAAAATTTTGTTTAGGAATTCAGAAACAAGAGGTGGAGCAGAAATTAAAATTGAATGGATAAATAAAAATTTATCAAAAATTTAATTTAGTTTTTTTTTGTTATTAAATAATCCACTTAATTGACTTATCATTACATCACCAAGCTCTTGAACATCTGTAATTTTAATAGCCTTTTTGTAGTAACGTGATACATCATGACCAATACCAATAGCTAAAATTTCAATTTCTTTTCCACTTTCAATAAATTTAACTGTTTTTTTAAGATGTTTTTCTAAGAAGTCTCCAGAATTAACTGAAAGCGTAGAGTCGTCAACTGGCGCCCCATCTGATATTACCATAAGTATTTTTCTTTCCTCTTTTCTTTTGTTTAGTCTATTGCAAGCCCAAGTAATAGCTTCTCCGTCAATATTTTCTTTAAGCAAACCTTCTTTAAGCATTAATCCTAAATTTTTTTTTGCTTGTCTCCAGTGAGTATCAGCAGATTTATAAATTATATGTCGCAAGTCATTTAATCTTCCTGGAAATTTTTGCTTACCTTTTTTATTCCATTCCTCTCTACTTTTACCACCCTTCCAATTCTTTGTTGTAAAACCAAGTATTTCAACTTTTACCGAGCATCTTTCTAATGTACGAGAGAGAATGTCAGCACATATTGCAGCAATTGTTATGGGTCTACCCCTCATTGAACCTGAATTATCAATTAACAAAGTTACAATTGTATCTTTAAATTCTAAATCTTTCTCTTTTTTAAAAGATAATGAATTATACGGGTCAATTATAATTCTAGGTAATTTAGAACTGTCTAGCAAACCTTCTTCTAAATCAAAGTCCCAGGATCTATTTTGCTTTGCCAATAATTGTCTTTGTAATTTATTTGCAAGTTTTGTAATTAAATTTTGAAAGTTTGTTAACTGTTGATCTAAATTTTTTCTAAGTTTTAATATTTCTTCTTGATTTTCTAGTAACTCTGCTTTTGCAATTTGATCAAATTCAGTTGTAAATATTTTATATTCTTTGTCATTTAATCCTGTATTTAATTTTTTTGACATATTTTCTGAACTTTGGTTTTCATTATCGTTATCTATTAGTTGTTCATCTAATCTAAATTCACTATTATCTTCTAAACCTTCTAATCCTTCTCTATTACTATCTTCTTCTCTTACTTCTTGAGAGGAAGACTCATTTTGATCATCTTTATTTGAATCATTTTTATTTTGATTATTATCTTCTTCTGTTTGTTCTTTTTCTTCATTATTTTCTGTTTCAAAAATTTCCATATTTTGTAGAATTTCAGAAAATTTTGAATTATAAGAATTTTGATTTTCTAAATTTTTATATAAATATTCAATATGTTCATGAAATGAATTTTGAAAATCTTTTTCCCAATAACTTAATATCTTTTTTGATATTGAATTAAGTTTAATTCCTAGAAAATTTTTAAGCATATATAGCTCAAAAGCCTCTTCTATTTTAACATCATCTTTTGATTTTAGTTGTTCCTTTTTTTTAATTAAAATTTTATAAGAATAATTTTCTTTTAAATTTTTTGATATACCATTTAACATTTTAGTTCCTAGCACCTCATACCTTATTTTTTCTGAAAAATCATAAAGTAGTTTGCATGAATTATTTTTTGGTAAATTTTTTTTATAAATATTTATATCTGAAAATTTTCTTTTTAATGCTTCTGAGTCTGCTTCAGCTCTAATTTTAATAAAATCTTCTTTACTATTTAAGTCTCCAAATTCAAAAGAGTTATAGATTTTTGTATCTAAGTTATTTAATTTTTCTTTTTTTATCTTATAATCGTCGGATATTACTTTAATTGTAGAAATTAAAGCTTGCTTAAAATTATCTTTAGAACCATTTTCTTTATTCATTTATATCTGAATGTTTATCATTGACTCCGGTAAATCTTCGCCAAAACATCTTTGATAATACTCAGCAATTGTACTTTTCTCAGAATCATCACATTTGTTTAAAAATGTTATTCTAAACGCATATCCAATATCTTTAAAAATTTCTGAATTACTGCACCAATTTAATACCGTTCTTGGACTCATTACTGTTGATATATCTCCCGCAACAAATCCTTTTCTAGTCAATGAGGCAACTTTTATCATATTTGCAACTTTTTCTTTTCCTTTAGGATTATTAAATTTTTTATTTTTTGATAAGATAATTTCCATTTCTTTTTCTAAACTTAAATAGTTTAATGAAGTTACAATCTCCCATCTATCTAATTGTGCTTGATTGATTTGTTGTGTTCCGGTATACAAACCCGATGTATCTCCTAGTCCGATAGTATTTGCAGTTGCAAATAATCTGAAATATTTATTTTGTTTGACTACTTTGTTTTTATCAAGAAGTGTAAAAAAACCATCGCTTTCCAGAATTCTCTGTAATACAAACATTACATCGCTTCTACCAGCATCGTATTCATCGAAGACTAATGCAACAGATGATTGAAATGCCCAAGGCAAGATGCCCTCTTTAAATTCAGTAACTTGTTTGCCATCTTTCAAAATAATTGCGTCTTTTCCTATTAAATCTATTCTACTTATATGTGAGTCAAGATTTATCCTTACACAAGGCCAATTTAGTCTTGCTGCAATTTGAGTGATATGAGTTGATTTTCCTGTACCATGATATCCATGAACGATCACTTTTTTGTTATGTAAAAACCCACTAAGAATTGCAAGCGTAGTATCACGGTCAAATTTATAATCTTTGTCAATTTCTGGAACAAATTCATTTTTTTTTGAAAATGCTTTTACCTCCATGTCACTTTCTATTCCAAAGGTTTGTTTGACTGAAATATTTATATCTGGCTCTATATTTAAATTACCTGTCAATTTTATCTCTATATGTATTTTTTAGCTGAGTGTAAGCTAAAGTAATTATTTTTAATTTTTCTTCAAATTTTTTATTTCCAGAATTCATATCAGGATGAAATTTTTTGACAAGTTTTTTGAATTTTTCTTGTATTTTTTCCCATTTTAAACCCACTTCTACACCTAAAATACTAAACGCTTTAATATCATAATGATTAAATTTAAATTTATTCATGTAATTAAATTCATTTTTATATTTTAATATGTCTTTTTCATCTTTTAGGGCATCATTCCATAATATCTTAAAAAAATTATCAGAAGAGCTAAAGCTTTGGGTAGGCTTATGCCAAATCATGTCAGATTTCAAAAATTCTACTATTTGACTGTCATTCATTCCTGAAAAATAATTCCATTTTTTGTTGAATTCTTTTACATGCTCCAAACACAATAATCTGTAATTCTTGCTATTGTCTCTTTCTTTAGGAGCTTTGTAGCTACCTTCTTCAGAACAATTATGCCAATCACAAATGTTTTTCATGCTATATATTACTTTATATTATGGATATAAATCAACTTTCAGAAATTGTAAAAAAAAAAATTTTAAATAATAAAATTATTGAAGGCGTAGAATTGGAGGATAAATCATTTTTACATAAAAATCATAAAAATAATAACTCAAAAAAATTTCACATCAAACTTAAAATAAAATCAAAAACTCTTAGCAAAATGAGTCGAATAGAATCTAATAAATTTATATTTGGACTTTTAAATAAAGAAATAAAAAATTACATTCATTCTTTACAAATATTTTTTATTTAATTCTGAAACGAGAAATTTTTTTAAAGAATTTTCGCTAATTTGGTAATCTTTTTTAATTTTTCCAAAATCCTGAATTAAAATAATATTTATATCTTTTGAGCTATTTTTTTTATCAGATTTCATAAAAGATATAATTTTATTAATATCTTTTACTGCAAAAAGTTCTTTAAAACTTTTATTTAAAGGAATTTTATTTAAGTGATTTACAATTAAATTATAAGATTTATTTTTTAGAATTTTAGATTGATAACTAAATTTTACAGCATTTTTTATTCCAATTATAACAGCTTCACCATGATTTAGTTTACTTGAAAAACCTAAATGAGACTCATAAGCATGAGCAAATGTATGACCTAAGTTAAGAACTTTTCTCAGATTTTTTTCATTTTCATCTTTTTGAACAATTTTTTTTTTTAAATTACAACTATTAAGAATAGCATTACCTATAATTGGCTGTTCTAAATTAATTATGCCTTTAAAATTTTTATCCAAATATTTAAATTTTTTTAAACTATCCAATAAACTACTTTTCAATATTTCTGCATAACCACAAATTATTTCTCTAAATTTTAAAGATTTGAGTATATCTATATCTGAAATAACTATATCAGGTTGATAAAAACTCCCTACAAGATTTTTACCATAGGAATTGTTTATACCAGTTTTGCCACCAATTGATGAATCAACTTGAGAAAGTAATGTTGTTGGAATATTTATAAATTTAATTCCTCTTTTGTAAGTACTTGCAGAATATCCAACAACATCTCCAGTAATTCCACCTCCAAAAGCAATCAAACAGTCATCCCTATTAAATCTATTTTTGAATAAAATCTTTTGTATCAAGTCTACATTTTTTTGATTTTTATTTCGTTCATTAGCATTAAAGATATATGTTTTTTTTACATCAGTTTTTAAGTTCTTGATTAATTTAGATCTAAACTTAAATGGAATATTTTTATCAATAACAATTAAAATTTTTGAAAATGAAAATTTTTGGGATGCCAGAATTTTATTTATTTTGGAAATTAAATTAGAACCAATAAAAATAGAATATTTTTTTGTTTTTGTATTTATTTGAATTTTATGAATTTTCATAAAGATTTATAATTTTTTCTACAATTTGTTTCCTGCTTAATTTATCACAATTAATTCTATAGTCAGATAAATTGTACATTGTTGATCTTTTAATTATTAATTTTTGTAATTCTAAGTTACTTAATTTAATTGCCAAAGGTCTTTTTTTACTGTTTTTAATTCTATTTATTAATGTTTCATTTTTCCAATCAAGCCATACAGAAAAACATTTTTTCAAAGTATATTTTCTAATATTTGAATTAATATAGCCTCCTCCACCTAAGGCTATGACTTTATTATTTAATTTTAGAGACTTTAATGAAATAGTCTCTTCAATATTTCTAAAGTATTTTTCACCATTAAATTTAAAAATTTCAGAAATAGTTTTCTTTTCTATTTCTTCGATTTTATTGTCAGTATCAATAAATTCAAATTCTAGTTTTTTTGACAATATTTTGCCTATTGAGGATTTTCCAGATCCCATCATACCTACTAATACTAAATTTTTATTTAATTTCATGAGTTTCTATATTGAAATAACACAAATTTGTCGTATTTTTGAAATTACTTAAAGTATA
>MDSW01185926.1_pt1 | contig 11923 bp, 18 predicted proteins | sample 811171 | NCBI WGS metagenome assembly MDSW01 (sample SAMN05326641, study PRJNA326480) | marine metagenome | isolation source: seawater | place: Atlantic Ocean: North West | collected 2012
ATATCCTCCTGGCCATGCCCACCTACCATCTCTCAGATGTTGTCCCAAATGACGAATACTTTGTATCTGTACCATTATATCTCCTCTATGATTTTTAGTACTTTATTTCTATTATAGTGTACATCCGACACGGATATACCCAATTTGTCTAAGGCTCTATGCTCTAAAACCTTGACTCGATTATGGGAGATCCCCATTTCTTGACCAATCGTGTGTAAAGTTTCTTTTGCCGTATATTGAACTTTTTTAGGTTTATCAACAGCAAACCTCATTCTAAGAATTTGTCTTTCGTTTGAAGTTAAATTATCCACTATTCTTATTTTAACTTTAACTTTTTTAGTAGAACTGTTTCACTATAATCTGGTTTGATCTTTCTTAAGTTTTCTAATTTTTTTGCTATTTTTTCAGATTTTGATTTTTTCAATTTTTGCTCGTGTTCGTATGCTTTTTTATATGCCTGATATAGTGATTCACAGTGTCTTTCAAATTTACCATCTTCATGTAACCATTCCTGTCTTATCAGTTCTCTATGATCCTGATACCAGTGATACTCCATGAGAATTTCATGGGATGGCCTATATTTTTCGTAGATTGTTTCCATGATGAAAGGAGATTCGCTTGTTTCCTACCTTGGCAAATCTTAGCATGATTAATCAAGATAACGAATCTCCTTCCGTGCTGGAACAGGGTGTTGAAGAATCCACTCATTCTAGCGCAGCCAGCCATTATTGTCGCAAAAAACTTTTTTTCGCATCAACGGTCTTCGGGACCTCCGCGATAATGTTAGATGTAACTTTAATAATGAACATGAGTTGATCAGTCCATCCTTACGGATAGGACCACCCTGTTTTCGTAGAAGAGCCTTACGTCGAAACCCGGCAAGGTTAAAAGCTCCATACTTTTTCAATTTGAGCATCAGCCTAAATAAAAGGTTAATGAAAAAAGATCGAGTAAGGCTCTTCATTCTTATTTCAGGACCGAAATCCCTTTCGAGTTAAGGTCCTGAGAAAAATGATCCAAAGACTTCACGACCCAGTCCTTCGATATCTTCGGTGCATCCTTTTTAGAATACATCACCATCTCATGAATGGTATATTGATCTGCCTGAGTTGACATCGAAGACCGAGCTTCCTCGGCCTCCCTTTTTGTCTGAAAGAATCGAGTGTTTTCATTCTTTCCACTCATCATCCAGAAGTGCATATTTTTCCTTTTTGTAAGGGTTAATTCTGTCGTAATGCTCGACGAAACTTTTGTTCTGCAGCAGCACGCATCCTCAATGAGGTGACGTAATGCGTAAGATAAGCGGTCAATACATTGTACAGAATGTAGTATGACATCAGAGGGATGTTCATCACCTCCTCTGTTTTCTCATGTTTTTCAACATGGGAACCTGTTTCCTCGATAACTTTTGCTTCGATCCAGGCCTTACCCGACTTGGATGGTTCAACTGAAGATACGAGGTTTTTGTAATCTTCGACCGTGGCTTCTCGATCCATCCAGTTTTGCCACACTGTGACTTGATCTGAAAATTGATCGAACGCTCTTTCAAGATCATCAGCATTGAATGAAACTTCACCACGATGATATTGAAGGTCCTGGTAAAATCTTTCACCGGATATCTGACCATTCGAACAGCGCCATCTGAATGCCCCCAGATCAATACCCAATCTGGTCCGCTTATCATATCCGTTGTCATAGAATAGAGTTGGTGAAACTGTGTCACCATCACGAAGATCATATTTTTCTTCGTCAAACCTATATTCACGCCTCATTCGTGATCCATAATCTATAAGATCAGTTTTGATGACGGGCTTGAGGTTTCTACGATCCATCACTTCTTCGAGCTGTTGAGCAATATCTTCGTGGCGAACCAGTTCATATTTTGGAGATACGATCGAGAATACCCCCTGGGAATTCTGATCGTAGAGAGCATGATAACCAGGAATGCGCCTGGCTAGCTTACCGCCTGGGTTGAATAGTACGGGAATCCTTTCCACATTGGGGTAGGGGGTTGGATCTAGATCACCTAATCGATGTTCAAACCTAGAATGTTCACCGATTGTCGTTTTGGCTTCATTACCAATTCCTGTCAGCATATTGTCCTTTCATGAACAGGATTAAACGATCTAATTGTCGATCGCCATAATTATATTATGGTATATAGTTGGTCAAATGTAAATAACTTTTTTATAATTTTGTGTATAACTTCAAAAAATATTCAGCGTAATTTTCTTTTAACTCATTTTCTAATATTAAAGAATGTGAGTTTATGTCTAATACTTCAATGTTATTATGATTTTCGTTCCAGAATAAGTTGTACTGTATTCCTAAAGATAGAAATCCCCATAATTTTCTACCGATGTATAAAGATATCTGATTTGAATTTTTAGATATGTCCCCTGAATTTCTTAACCACTGTCCTTTTTTATCTTGACATTCTACTGGATCTCCCTGTGTTGCAAATAATCTACATCTATAAGTTTGATCCACTGATATTCTAATATTGCTGAATCCTAATTTATTTCCTATATCCCATGTATCATCAGGAATTTTAAATAGAAACCCATATCGTTCAGATTTTTTTGACCAATTTAGATGACCAAATCTTCCTGAATATTTTTTAGACCTCGAAGTGTGATACAAACCAACATATCTACTGCTAATCTGAAATCCAGGTGATTGAAATATCTGTAAGCTAAATTCTTGAGATAATACTGATTGTTGGAAGAATAATAAGATTATCGAGCTCTGTAACCCCCTCCACCCATATTTCGAGTGGGAGCTGAGTACATCGCCAAGGGTGCTTCTTTTCTTATTGGACATTCTTGAATGCTACACCATCTACATGCTTCAGATTGATTGGAATAACCTACATTTTTACAGTATTCCACTTTGACATCTTCGATCAAAGGATCCCTAAGATGACGTTTTCCACTTGGGTTCGGTTGATCCTTTCCTAAATAGTGATGTTTGAATTGATCACTTAAAAATGTACAGAATTGCAACGGCATTGCTTTACCTGTTTGACGACTCATATTGGTCGTGTAGTGATCTTTTTTACGCTTGAATAAAAACTTAAACGTATCCGGAAAACCCTGTATTCTGGCTCTTTCACGGCACGTGAGAGGCTTACATGAGACAGGGTGCATATGGTAATTAGTTCCTGTTATCGTATGGCAATGCTTGTCTTTATACAGCTTCATCATACCTATGCGATTCTTTTCTAAACCTTCCTTGTTTATGTAAGAAGGAGCACGACCAGGTTTTAATGTCTTGAATACTTCAGCCGACTCCGCAACTGTCAATGCTTTAGCACTGAAGTATTCTCTGTTGGGTGTTATGAGATCATCTGGAAACTGGACGTGATTCTCGTATTCATATTCATCTTTTCCATAGAGCTCACCAATCGTGTCCCAGACACTCACATCGTGTTCTTCTTCACCAGGTTTGAATACATAACCATATTTTTTCTTTGCACCTATGATGAACATTCGCTTTCTACATAGCTGAACATTCCCGTAATGATAATTCGAGATATATTCTGAATAAATATCATAATCGGGTAATTCTTTGCTCCATTCAGTCAACGGCACAGCGTGGAGTGACTTCAATAAGTTATCCATTGCAAAGAATTCAGGCTTTGTCTGTTGTATGCCGTGGATGAAGATTGGAATGTCACTTGGAACTGTGAATCGATCTGGGTCATTACCCAGCGATGAATATCCAAGAGCAGAATACTGACCACATTCTGGGTGACCCATGACCATAGTTAATTTAGAGGGTATTTTACCCTTCGACTCCTCCCATGAATGAACCATCCAGGCATTATTGAAATTATACTGCCATGTTCCTGTGTGATAGTATTTTCTCCATTCGATATTACCTACGATATCGAATCCTTGATCTTGAGCTCCGACCAGCATGCTTCCTACGCCGTCGGTCATTCCTAATGCTGTTAGTTCCATCAGTAGTTTGTGTTTTGTCTAAAAAGGTTTACTTCGTTCTTTTTGTAATAGATGTTATAGATATCCCTTAAACTTTGATCGAAATATCCAAATACGCCTAACAATTCTCGGGTAGCCATCCTCAACTGTTCATGATATCTATTGACATCAGTTTCCATCTGAGTTTTTTTCCAGGCTTTGTTTTTTAGAAGATTGCACGCTATACCAAGGGGGTAGACCGGAGCTAAAAAGATATGCTTATTGACTGATTCTGTTGGAGTCACATCTATGCACTCATCGGGAAATGTCTCCCATCCTGATAATATACAGAGCTCAACAAAGAAATGAAGAGCATCTACCACCTCTTCCAAGGTGTGATCCATCCCATCTCCTCTTTCATAGGATTCCATTGCCTCGGTCAATTCTTCAGTTGTTCTCCAAGAAAAATCTTTCAATCGAGCCTGACCCTGCTTGGATTGAATATCGACTGGAACATCTTCAGTTTGCTTTAGACCAATTATACTTTCAATCTGATCATATCCACCTTCCCTGTGCATGAGGTGGTGTTGCATCTTGAAAATGTTTGGGATTATATCTTCGGGTTCAGGATACTCAGTCACATCCTGAACATCTTTAATGTTCATAGGTTACCTTTCTACATTGTTTGATTAGATCATATCTCCATTTCATATCACGAGGAGACATGAAACGAAGAGGTTGTTTTTTCCGCTCGATGATTTCCTTCGGTACGATATCCTTAAAACTATCCTTCAATACCTGCTTACCCTTTGATTTTTCGTACTTCAACCATAAAGCAGTTTCGACCAGCTTAGTAGATAAAAATGGAGAACGCAACTCAAAAGTGAAAGCTGATGATAACTTGTCCAGGCGGGGTATGTGGTAATAGACAAGCTCCGAAAATACATCATAATATCTAGAATCATATTCTTGAGCTCGGCTATAACCAAGGAAACATTCATCTGCCCCGTCTCCAGTCAATAATACAGGTGTTTTGGCTGCATCCAAGTTTTTGGACATCATGTACTGAGGTACCATAGAACCTAGATCAGCTGGTCCTTCATTGTAATATAATACAGTACTAAGTAACCACCCCTTTTCCATCTCGACCATCTTCAAATTTTTGATCGGCTTTAGATATTCTAGATATTCTGATTCATCATTCTCAACATGAACGACAGTTATATCATCTGTGAATTGGGTTGCTAACTTGTACACTATCGTCGAATCGATTCCTCCAGAACATAATATTGAGATGGGTACATCAGAGGTCAGTCTGTTTTTGACTGCGTTTTCTAATAGATCTCGAACATCTCCATGTGGTTCTGGAGTGATTGTCTTGTATGTATTCTTCTGGGTGATCTCATTGTTCTTTATGATCCAATGAGAACCAGGTGGGATCTTCTTTATATTCTTGAATGGTGTATTTTCGAACGGACAAAAGCCTGTTCTTGCAATCCACGAGTAATATAATTCATCAGCCTCATTTTGACCTGGGATGATCAATGCTTTTATTTCTGAACTTACTTGAAGACGATCATTTATGTAGAGTGGTTTCTTTGCCAGATGATCAGTCACCACATGATATTCTCCTTGTAAGCTGTCCCATAGAACAAAAGACCACATTCCATCGAAATTCTTGAATGGATGTATTCCTTCTGAATCCCACGCATCAATCACATAGGTTATATCTGATTCATGATCGTGTCCATAGACTTCCCCCACATAGGCGATGCGCCATCTTCCCTTATCGAAGGGTCCATCGTATTTTAGATCAAGTCCCTGTATCGGTAGTCTAACTGATCCGAGATTACCCTTGACCTTGTGTCTGATCCCCCTATGGGCGATCTTTTCGTTCATCCGTTTTAGATCGAACCTATTTGGGGAAAAATTTAGACCGCACATTCTTTATCTCTCCATATAAGGTCAGTTGCAATCAAAGAATAATTGTAAAGATCAATGAATGTATCTTGTATCTGTTCATCTTTGACCGCCAATTGTTTCATTATTAGAATATTCTGAGCCCGACACACTTTATCTGCTGAACGAGCCATTATTCCTAACGTACCCGATATTTGAAATGGTCTTTCACCATAATCTCTGCGTTTTCGTATCAATAGATCAATTCGGTCTTGATAATGGCTATCGTAAAAATAACAGTACCAATCTGCTATCCAAAAATTCAATGCCCAGAAATCAGTATCATCATGAGCGGATAACGTCTTCCATGAGTCCTCATATATGTTTAGAAGATCCTCCAATACTTCTATCGTATCTTCGTGATTGATATCTGGTAATTGACGACAGGCGTTGTAACTATCTATGGTATGGTTTCCCACCTTTGTATAGCACGAATTTTTCCACTCCAAAAAATTTCCATGGATGCTTTCATACCGATCCTTTAACACCGTCAAGTCCTTAGCCATTTTCATTGTTCTTTTGAAATAATTCATGATTTTCTCTTATGACGGCTGTTCTCAACTTGATGATAAAATCTTTCGCTTGTCTTTCAGATAAAAATTCTGGTTTGATCAGGATATGAACTTCATCGGTCTCCATCATCACTCCAAAATTGTCATCTGCTATCTTTATGATTTGAAGTTTAGAATTTTCTTTAGATTTTTCGTATATTGTTTCCCTCATTTTTCCTTATTTTTATGATTATTGCTGAACTTATTGACAGATAATACACACAGAGAGCTAAAAAACCTATAACCAACGATAAGGATACCATACATACTATTGCTAAAGGTACGTGCCACCAGATTGGTTCTATCATTCTTATCTCCAGATACTGTGAACCCCACCAGGAACAAGATTACTCTGGTAAGAAGACCTCTTGTTGAAAGGAGACCTGGCGGGGTCCTGTTTTAGTTTGCTTTTTTGAGGATCAATTTGCCGTCTGGCATCTTTTCCAATGAATATTGATCTTCAACCTTGCGAGCCACTGTTCCAATGTACGTCGCCATGTTGGAAGGATTTCCGGTCTTTTCCCCGAATTCTTTGGTGAACTCGTCGATCAAATCCTGACGTGAATGAGTGCCCTCAATCAACGTCTTGAACACTCTGTGGTATTTCGTTCCTTCACGAAATGGTTGACCTTCACCGTTCCACTTTTCTCGGCCTCCAGTCGATCTTTTGTTGTATTGTTTACCAGCAACAGGATCGGGAGGAAGTTCAGTTCCAGAATGATGATTGTAAAAATTGATCACATCATCTGGGATATCTCCTTCTTTGTCAGCCGGAATCCGCTCAATCACCCCCAGAACATCTTTGATGCTATTGATTTTGATATCCTTGGCTTCATCACCAAAGAATTTTTTCATATCAAAGAATTTTGGGAAATCCTTTGCGGGCGTTTTTGCAGTAAGTGCTGCCATATCTAAAACTCCATATTGTTACTAAGATCGTCCTGGTAGGTTAATTCCCACCGGACATTATTTATTGTATATATAGTACGGTCAAATGTAAATATCTTTTTACGTAAAAGTTTCAATAAATTTAGGCACATCTCTTTTAGTCCATTTATGTAGATGACTCTTTGATCTTGCATAATATAATCTATAAGCTGTGATTGGATCATCCCGCTTATATTCTTCGTTCACGCATTGAGGACGAATGGTGATACCCTTATCCTCAATATCTGGAATGTCAAGATTCATAGCCACGACGTATGACTGATGGTCTTTTCCAGTGAACCGATATTTGAATTCTCTATTAAGATGAAGTACTAGATTTTTTAACCAGTGCCAGTTGGATAGACTTTCTCGAGTCCATACCGAACAAGGATGGTTCATGTGGACTGATCTATAAGGAGCTTTTTGACCAGTGTGGTGGAGGGTGTTACACAACATCTGAGATGATTCTAAGATCATCTTCACGACGTGTGGATCAGTGTGATATTCAGCGCATCTCTTCAGATTCCAATCTAAGTAGAAGATATTCATCTTTAAGAAGTTTTCTTGCTAACATTCTAAATTGTTCTACATGATGTTCGTGAATCTTTTTCCCCCAATTTTTTCTTTTGTGTAGTGATCCCAGATAACCTCGAAGAGTTTGAATCTTATCCAATTTTAATTCATCACAAAGACAAGGCTCGTCCCCCTCGGGTTTTACGAGTCTTTCTAAGAAATTCTCTTCGTCTCCCGGATACCAATTTCTTCTCCAATCAGTCATCTCCATCCCGGCAATCTTCACATTGTTCTTCGTCCGTGTCCTCCCAATCAAGGACGACGTCTCCACATATAGTACAATGCGCTTCTATCTTTTGTCCATAGTTATCATAACTTGGATCAGTCCACCAGCTTGGTTCCATCATTGTCTTCGGTCCTTTCTCCGTCGCAACAATCATAATTAGCCCTACCACATTTTGAACAGTGATAGTGACCATGGCAGAATACCATGGAATTTTCTGAAAAACAAAATTGACAAACTAAAAATCTGTTTTTTGTTTCTTTCAAATTTCAGCCTTTAATGTCATTTTACGAATACATTCAGGAAGTATGAATGCAGATACTTCAAACATAAGATTCATAGATTTATTATCTATAGTTTGATCAAAAGGTATTTCTTCCCGAATACTGTCCATCATACATCCGCAGATTACTTTTACATGATCCGGCCAAAATCTTCCACTTAACATTTGACTTTGTTCAATAGTTTCGTAACAACCTTGAACAAATCCGTAGATATAATCAGATGGATAGTCATCTCTAGAATAAATATCGTTTATTGAAAGAAAACAGAATAAAAATATGGAGAAGATTATTTTTTTCATAATTTATTATACGATAAAGAAAATCAAATGTAAATAAAAAGGAAACGCCCAGGGTAAAATGTACGAAACCCCCAGGCGTTAGAGGAGAGCATATGACCACTTCATCAGTGTGATGTCACAAAGTACACTCGGAGTAAATCCCCTCCGAGTGTACCCGCGTGAAAGGACATCATGACGAAAGTTGTCTGGCAGAGAGTTATTTACCGCCACCCTCTGCTGGGCGGGAAGACTCTTTATCAGTCAATCGTTTCATTTCTGAATTGATCTCCTGAATGAATCGAAATGCTCTATCAAATTCTTCAACTCCCACTGGGGGAGAAGATATACTTTTCAATATGCTGGATGCTTCTTCCAGGTGGTGTGAAGCGCTCATCAACGGTACTTCTGAAATATTCACATATCCCTCGGGGATCACCTCAACTTTTTCTTTAATCTCACCGATGTTTTTTACTTTTTCCTGTAACCTTCGAACCTCGTTGTTTGCTTCGGATACTCTTTCATCAGCCTGTTTCATGACCAAGTCACGGTTATCCTCAGCTCGCTTTCTTTTTGTTTCTTCTTTCTTGACCAAATTCTTCAATGATTCCAATTGGCTCATTGTTGGACTCTTTTCCATCTTTGAAACTTCATCAATCACTTCTTCAGACGTCGATGGAGCTGAAAGCTGATACAATATCGAAGGTTTAAGATGATCAATCATTTCTAATCGATCATGAAATTTTGTGTAGACGTTGATGAAATTGTTTGCTGTTCTATGGGTCATATCAAAATTGGCTGAGATCCATTCTGAAAATTGACCCTGTTCCAAGTTGTCCTTTATCATCTTCAGATCTTGTCCGATGAGGACAATGTCTTCAGCCGTTCGACGAAGCCGAAGATTTATTCTTTCGGTTGCCGATACGACAACTCCTCTTGAATCTTCTGGCAACACCTCCAGTGCTAGTTCATCCATCTTTTTTCCCCGTCTTCATTTTCTTGTTCTGTGTTGTACATATTCTTGCGCACCGTCCCAAATGTCGACTGTAAAGTTTTAAATACGAAGGCAATCACGAGTAGCGCCCCGAATACCTTGAACGTGAACCATAGAAAATCCCCTACGTCAAGCCAAATTTGCTCCATGTTCCCTCCGAATATCAGGATCCGTTCGAGGTTGATATTCTATCATCTCATCCACCTCTTGTTCTGCCTGTGCAGCAGCTATAAGATTGTTGCGACTTTTATCATACATATACATGACCTGTTTCTTGCGCATGTCTATGACTTTGTTTCTAAATTCCAGAACGGGATCTAATCTCATGTGGTCTCCTCAACAATTACTTGATCCATTGTGTTCTCAATTGTCATCGAACAATCTGAGTGACATTTCTCGTAGTGATCACATCCTGATTCTGAACACCATACGCTATTTCTGTTCAATGGATAGAATCCCTGTTGAATCCTCCAGTGGTGTTCTCGAATCGATGATATGAGATGATATAAGTCACTTTCACGAACGTCAACCTTTAGGATGTTTATCTTCGGCTCCCGAGTCTTAACCAGGTAATGTAATTCTAGATCGGGGATCTCAGTCAATTTGTCCATCTTCATCAATGATAGACAATAGAACATCATCTGCGTTCTGTGAGTGGGGGATGGTTGACTCATCTGTTTACCAGATGTCTTTATGTCAATGATAAGATTTTTACCATCCCTCTTTCCAATGATATCAGAATACCCGAAGATTATCGGACCGACCCCTTTTATTCGGAGCGTCATCTTCCGCTGAAAGCTTATGGGCTCATAATCGATGAATAGGTTAAGATAATTATTGAGCAATATTTCAAGCGATATGGCTTGCTTGTCAATTTTATCTTTTTGATCGGGTGTTAGGTCTTTACCCCCCATCTCCTTTTTCAATTCTTCCTGAAATATCTGGGAGGGTAACACATCGGAGGATCTATTGCTCAAGCATATCTCGATGGTTCTGTCAGCAGCTGATCCCAATATGAAGAATGGATTTGGCTTGTTATGTCTGATCCCTAATATATATTCATAATAATACTTCCGCCCACAATCGGAAGCCATGTTGATCTGACTGGGAGAATAGTGGGAAGGTAGCTTTGGAGTCAAGATATCTTCTGGTATAGCATCCCCGTCTGATAGAGGGGGACTGACACTTCCGGAAATTTCTTCGGGTAAGTGTGCATGAATAAAGTACTCGGAATATGTCGGTGAAGGAAAGAGCCCTTGGTCACGAATCCAATCTGCTCCACTAAATCTGCGACCTTCTCCGATAGAGGATAATATTTCTTGTCCCGAATTGGATCTTTGATCAGTATACATAGATATCCGTTAGGTTTCAATATATCAAAACATTTTGTGTATATCTTTTTTAGTGAGCCCCAATATTGCTCACCATCTTTCATGTTCCCCAAGTTTTCATTCTCATCGTACACCACATCTCTCTCCCAGGTCGACTCATGTATATCCGAACTTAAGTTTGAATTTCTCAATATTGGATATGGAGGACCGTTGACTATCAGCGTTGGGCTGATGTCGGGGAAGTCATCGGATAATGCAGATCCTCTCTGAAGTTTCATCTGGTAATCCCTGTCCATCGGTCGAGTCTGTTTCTGATGGATTGTGTTCATCTGTGCGACATCGAAGAATTCAAGCTCAATACCTGCTGAATGACGCTTGTTATTGTACGCTTCGACCAATGCCGTGCCTGATCCACAGGTGGGATCAAAGATGAAATCATTTTCTTCGGAATAATTCTGGATCACCCATCTGTAACCCACCCATTGACCCACGGCAAGATGTTTCTTCCTTTCATCTGGATGGTAGTACCTCCTCCTAGCATGGTTAGAGTAATACTTTCCGGAAGGGTGTCGAAGTTGACCAAGGTAATTTTTCTGGAAATAAAAATCGTCCTTTCCGTGGAAATCGGAGGGGATGTCGGTTCTAACCAGATTGATCTTCTCATCGGGTGGTAGCTCAACTATATGTTTAGGCATATCTATACATGGGGTTCAGTATGACCATGTATGTCGTCTACAGATATTTTATCTGTGTGACATACATTGTGCATTATCTTGTTTTTTCTTATGCCGAGGGAAAAGTGAACTATGATCATAAGAGTTATGGCTAAAACGGATAATTGAAGAATTAGTGCTATTATATCCATCGTTGAAAGGGAGGAGGA
>MDSW01006530.1_pt1 | contig 11921 bp, 10 predicted proteins | sample 811171 | NCBI WGS metagenome assembly MDSW01 (sample SAMN05326641, study PRJNA326480) | marine metagenome | isolation source: seawater | place: Atlantic Ocean: North West | collected 2012
TAATAAATTTTTTTCCACACATGCTTAAAGGAAATTATTCAAAAAAATTTGATAAATTTCCATGGGAAAAAAATATGTCTTTTTTAACTGCATGGAAGAAAGGATTAACTGGTTATCCAATAGTCGATGCAGGTATGAGGGAATTGTATTCTACAGGCTGGATGCACAATAGAGTAAGAATGATAGTAGGATCGTTTTTAGTAAAACATCTACTTATTAATTGGATAGAAGGAGAGAAATATTTTAGAAATTGTCTATTAGATTATAACGAAGCTAATAATATTTCAGGATGGCAATGGGTGGCAGGTAGTGGAGCAGATGCAGCTCCTTATTTCAGAATTTTTAATCCAATTTTACAAGGTGAAAAATTCGACAAAGAAGGAAACTACGTTAAAAAATGGATACCAGAACTTAAAAATGTTCCCAAAAAATTTATACATAAACCTTGGGAATTAAATGATGAAAAATGTTTAAAATTAGGTTCAGATTATCCTAAACCTATCGTAATTCATGAAAAAGCAAGATCAAAAGCACTTACTGCATTTAAAAAAATTTAAATTTAGATATTACCGTGACAATGTTTGAATTTTTTTCCAGAACCACATGGGCATTTTTCATTTCTACCAACTTTTTTAAAATCTGAATTCTTTTTAAAATTATCATTTTTTTTTTCGACTTCTTCTTTTTCTTTATTAGATATTAAAATATTCAAATTTAGAAAAAGTTTTATCACATCATGTTTAATTTTTGAGAGCAAACCTTCAAAAAGAACAAATGCTTCTTTTTTAAATTCGGATAAAGGATCTTTTTGACCATATTGCCTAAGACCGATAACTTGCCTTAATTGTTCTAAATATTGAAGATGTGATCTCCAAGAAAAATCAATTATTTGAAGAAAAATTTTTTTTTCAAGAACTTTATTTTGATCTTTCCCTAAAATATTTATTCTACTCTCACTTTTTTTTGAAAATAAATTTTTCATCTCTTTAATAAATTCCTTGTTATTTTTTGAAGCCATTTCAGCTAATTTTTGATCACTTAAAGCGTTTCCAGTAATATTCTTAATTTCAATTAAATATTTTTCATCATTAGATTTTTTGTAATTATTTATTGAAACTTCCAAATTTACGACTATTTCCTCAAAAAAGTCATTGAGTATATTGCTTATACTGTCTTCTTTTAATATTTTAAGTCTTTGTGAAAATATAACCTGCCTTTGATCATTCATCACATCATCAAATTTAATAAGAGTCTTTCTAATATCAAAATTTCTACTCTCAACTTTTTTTTGTGCTCTTTCCATTGCTTTATTTATCCACGGATGGTCAATAGACTCATTTTCTTTTAGGCCAAGCTTTGACAGCATTCCATCAATAGAATCACCTCCGAAAATTCTCATCAATTCGTCTTGTAAACTTATAAAAAAAACAGTGCTTCCAGGATCTCCCTGCCTACCAGATCTACCTCTTAGTTGATTATCTATCCGTCTACTTTCGTGTCGCTCGGTTCCAATTATAAATAATCCACCCAATTTTTTTACTTCTTTTTCATTTTTTTTAAATTCTTTTAAATTATTTTCTTTGCCCTCTTCTATAAATTCTTTATTTCCGCCTAGTTTTATATCTGTTCCCCTACCTGCCATATTGGTAGCAATTGTAATAGCTCCTATTTTTCCTGCCTCAGCTACTATTTTTGCCTCTTCTTCGTGATGCTTTGCATTCAATACATTGTGCTTAACTTTTTTATCTTTAAGAAAATTTGAAATCCTCTCTGATTTTTCAATACTTGTTGTTCCTACCAAAACTGGTTGTCTTTTAGCATTACATTCAATAATTTTATTTACTATAGCGAAATATTTCTCTTTTTCAGTTCTAAAAATTTGATCATTTAAATCATTTCTAAGCATCTTTTTATTAGTAGGGATTGAAACAACATTTAATTTATAGATATCAAAAAATTCCTCGGACTCAGTAATTGCTGTACCAGTCATACCAGCTAACTTTTTATAAAGCCTAAAATAATTTTGATAAGTAATCGAAGCCAAGGTTTGATTTTCTTCTTGTATTTTTACATTTTCTTTTGCTTCTATAGCTTGGTGCAACCCATCAGAAAATCTTCTTCCGCTTAAAACTCTTCCAGTAAATTCATCTATTATTTGAACTTTTCCATCTTTTACTATGTAGTCTATATCTTTTTTGAAAATTAAATTAGCTTTTAAAGCCTGGTTAGTATGATGTACAAGATCTAAATTTGCAGGGTCATAAAAATTATTATTTTTTAAAATTTTTTGTTGCATAGCTAACTTTTCAATTTTATCTACACCAGTATCAGTAAGAATCACATTTTTATTTTTTTCATCAAGCTCATAGTCACTTTTTTGCAAATAATTCATAAAACTATCTGAAGTATTATATAAAGTTGTTTTGTCATCAAGTTTGCCAGAGATAATTAATGGGGTCCTTGACTCATCAATAAGAATGCTATCAACCTCATCAACTATACAAAAATTATGTTCTCTCTGTACCATTTCATTTAATTCATACTTCATATTATCCCTTAAGTAATCAAAACCTAGTTCATTGTTCGTTGCATAAGTGATATCTTTAAGATAATTTTTTTTTCTAATTTCATCTTCTAAATTACTCACGATACAACCTGTCGAGACACCTAAATAATCATAAATCTTTCCCATCCATTCCGAGTCTCTTTTTGCTAGATAGTCATTGACTGTAACAATATGAACGCCTTTACCGGATAGGGAATTTAAATATGCTGGCAAAGTAGAAACTAAAGTTTTACCCTCGCCAGTTTTCATTTCTGAAATTTTTCCCTTGTGAAGTATTAGACCGCCTGCTAATTGAACGTCGTAATGTCGTTCACCTAAAGTTCTTTTTGCAGCCTCTCTAACTAATGCAAAACTTTCAGGGATTATTGAATCCAGACTTACAGAACCATTTTGAACATTTTTCTTTAAGATAGCTGTTTTTTCTTTAAAATCAGTTTCTTTTAATGATTTAATTTCATTTTCTTTATTATTTATAGCTAAAATAAAATTTTTGATGTTATCTAATTCTTGTTGATTAGAGCTTTTAAATATTTTACTAAAAGTTCTTGTAAATAAATTCATTATACATCTATATATGTATTTATAATTTAATTTAAATAGAAATAATGACAATAAGCATCAAAAATTTCCTTAAAGATAAATCTAAGTTATCAAAAATGGGTGAGTTCCAAAATTTGAAGAAAATAGATGGTCTAGAGATGTCTTCAATTTCAGCAGATTTGTATGGAGATGGAAGAGATGATTTAGCTTTATTTTATTTTAGCAAAGGAGCAAATTATGCTACTTTAAATACGTCTAATAGTATTACTTCTGAATTTATTCCATGGAACAATAATTCACATAAAAAGATTATTAAGGGATTACTAGTTAACACAAAGAATGCAAATACTTTTACTGGAAAACAAGGAAAAGATAGCATTGATACCCTAGCGAAAAATTTGTCAAGAATTCTGACAATTAAAGAGTCAAAATCAAAAAGAGGAACTAGTGAGACTATTAAGATTAAAGATCTGATATTTGCCTCAACCGGAGTTATTGGTGAGGAGTTTCCAGTAGAAAAAATTAAAGATAGACTTTCAGATTTAGTAGATAGACTTAAAGTAGATCACAATAAAATGTTTTGGTTAAAAATTGCATCAGCAATTATGACAACTGATACTAAACCTAAAGTTGCCTATGAGGAATTATTAGTTGGGGATGAACTTATAAGAATTTGTGGAATCGCAAAAGGATCTGGAATGATTGCGCCAAATTTAGCAACCATGTTATCGTTTATATTTACAAATGCTGACATTAATTCAAACTTACTCAAGACACTTTTGAAAAGAGCTGTTGCAAATTCATTTAATGCGATAAGTGTTGATAGCGATCAATCTACCAACGATATGATAACAATATTTTCCACAAGAGCATTGAAGGTAGGACAAAACCTAACTTTGAATGACAAAGTTGTTCAAAAATTTGAGCTGGCTTTAAAAAAATTATGCTTGAATTTAGCAAAACAAATCGTTGTTGATGGTGAAGGGGCTAAAAAATTCATAACAATTAATGTAGTCAATGCAAAGTCACTTAGCAGTGCTAAAAATATTGCTTTTTCGATAGCCAATTCGCCATTAGTAAAAACTGCAGTGGCCGGGGAAGATCCAAATTGGGGAAGAATAGTAATGGGAATAGGTAAATCAGGAGAGATAGTCGATATAAAAAAATTAAAAATCAAAATTGGAAATTTTTTAGTAGCTGAAAATGGAAGAATTTCAGACAGTTACGATGAAGAAAAATTAAAAGAATATATGAAATGGGACTCAATAGAAATTGAAGTAAATTTAAAACTTGGAAATGATGCTTTTAAATGTTTTACTTGTGACTTTACTCATGATTATATTGATATAAATGCAGACTATAGAAATTAAAGATGATTAAATATAATCTTACATGTGAAAATAACCATAATTTTGAAAGTTGGTTTTCAGATTCAAATGAATATGAAAAACTTAATAAAAAGCATTTGCTAGAATGTATTTTTTGTAATTCAAAAAAAGTAAAAAAATCAATAATGTCTCCAAATTTATCGGGTTTAAAGAAAAAAAAAGATATTCAAAATAATCTAAAAAATAATTTTTTATATGATAAAAACAATTTGCACAAAATAAGAAAGTATATTGAAAATAATTTTGAGTACGTCGGTAAAAATTTTAGCAAAAAGGTAAGAGAGATTTATTATGATAAAAAATCTAAAAAGACAATTTATGGAACTGCGACTGAAGCCGAGAAAAAAGATTTAGCCGAAGAGGGGATAGATTTTCTGACTATTCCTTGGGTTAATAAAGATAATTAATTCTTTTTACTACAAATTATATAATTAACTGATAAATTTTGAGTTCTTTTCCATTTATTAAATAAAGGATTGAATTCAAGACCACTCACATCGAGTGTAAAAAATTTCTGATCAGTTAACTTTTTCTCTAATTCTTCAGGTTTTAAAAATTTATTCCAGTCATGGGTTCCCATAGGTAACCATCTTAAAATGTATTCAGCGCCTATAATTGCCTTTATATAAGAGACGAATGTACGATTTAAAGTAGCAGTAAACATCAGACCATCTTTTTTTATTAATTTGCTGCAGGATTTGATGTATAAGTCAACGTCATTTACATGTTCAACTACTTCTAAATTTAGTATTACGTCAAATTTTTCTTTGTCAGACAGTTGTTCTGGAGATTTATTCAGATAATTAATATTTAGTTTAGACTTTTTAGAATGTATTTTTGCAACTTCTATATTTTTCCTTGATGCATCTATTCCAGTTACATTAGCACCTAATCGAGCCATAGGTTCACTTATTAAACCACCACCACAACCAATATCTAATATTTTGATGTTTTCAAGTGAAGTGTTTGTATTTATTTTCCTCGACTGTAAGTGAATTTTTATCATTTCGGTTATATATTCAATTCTGATTGGGTTAAACATATGTAGCGGTTTAAACTTACCTTTAGGATTCCACCATTGATCAGACAAATTTGAAAACTTTTGAATTTCTTCTTTATTTATAGTAGTCATACTTATATTTTATTTAAAAAAATTAAATTATAATCTTTATATTAATATATTAAATTCTATAAATGGTAAAAAAAGTTTTAAAGTTTGGCGGGACTTCTGTTGGATCAATAGAAAGGATCCAACATGTGGCAAATATAATCAAGAAAGAGCATGATTCTGGAAATCAAGTAATAGTTGTTGTTTCAGCAATGGCAGGCAAAACTAATGAACTTATAAAATTTTCGAAACTGATATCAAAGGATTTTGACAAAAGAGAGTTGGATGTACTTTTGTCATCTGGCGAACAGGTAACTTGTGCTTTACTTGCTGGAGCTTTAATTGAATTAAAATTAAACGCAAAATCATGGCTCAATTGGCAAATACCAATACTAACTGAAGGTAAGCATACCAACGCTAGAATAATAAATATTCAAACAGATAAAATTAATAAATTTTTAAAAGAAGACGGTGTAGTAATTATTCCGGGATTTCAAGGTATATCCAAAAACTTAGATGTTACTACAATAGGACGCGGCGGTTCAGACGCGACAGCAGTTGCAATAGCTAAATTATTCAAAGCAGACTGTTGTGAAATTTATACGGACGTAGATGGAGTTTTTTCTACAGATCCTAATAAAATCCCAGTAGCAAAAAAAATTGATAAGATCTCTTATGATGAGATGTTAGAGCTATCTTCATTGGGAGCGAAAGTCATGCAATCATCAGCCGTTCAGACTGCAATGATATATAATATTCCTTTAGAGGTTAAATCAACATTTACAGATAGAGGTGGAACGAAAATTTTTAATCAAGAAAGTGTTGATTACAGTAAGAGTGTTACTGGGGTAGCTTATTCAAAAGATGATGCTAAAATAACTTTAATCGGTGTAGAAGATAAGCCAGGTGTAGCTGCAAACATATTTGAACCACTAAATAAATCACAAATAAATGTAGATATGGTTATTCAGAATATATCTTCTGATCAGAAGACTACAGATATAACTTTTACAATTAAGAGAGATGATTTACAAAAAACTAAACACATTTTAGAAAATAATAAAAATTTAAATTATCAAGAAATTACTTACAACGACAAGGTTTCAAAAGTATCTATTGTTGGCGCCGGAATGGTTTCTACGCCCGGAGTAACCTTTAAAATGTTTAAAGGATTAGCTGATGAAAAAATAAATATTCTAGCAATTTCTACTTCAGAAATAAAACTATCTGTTATAATAGATGAAAAAAATACTTTACCTTCTATAAAAAAATTACATACTATTTTTAACTTAGATTAATATGGAAATAAGACCTTACAGAGCTATAACTAGAAAAAAAACAAAACAAATTAAAGTAGGAAAAGTTTTCGTTTGAGGTAATGCCCCCATAAGCGTGCAATCAATGACAAATACTTTAACGACAGATGTTAAAAAAACAGTTAATCAAATAAATTCTTTAGAAGAGGCTGGAGCTGATATAGTCAGAGTTTCATGCCCAGATGCAGACTCAACTAAATCTCTAAAGCAAATTGTCAAAGCGGTCAAAGTACCTATAGTAGCTGATATTCATTTTCACTATAAAAGAGCTATAGAGGCTGCAAAAATGGGCGCGAGTTGTTTAAGAATTAACCCAGGGAATATTGGAAAAAAGGAAAAAATTATTGATGTGATTAAGGCCGCAAAAGATAATAATTGTTCAATACGAATTGGCGTAAACGCAGGGTCGTTAGAAAAAAAATTACTCGAAAAATATAAAGAGCCTTGTCCTGAGGCCTTAGTTGAAAGTGCTCAATACAATATGAAAATTCTAGAAGATAATGATTTTTTGAATTTTAAGATAAGCGTCAAATCCTCTGATATTTTTTTGACAGTAAAGTCTTATCAGAAACTATCAAAGATTTGTGATTATCCGCTTCATTTAGGAGTGACGGAAGCAGGAGGACTACTAACTGGTAGCATTAAATCTTCGATTGGAATAGGGCAGTTATTAATGGACGGGATAGGAGATACTATCAGAGTTTCACTTTCAGCTGATCCTGTAGAAGAGGTCAAGGCCGGTTATGAGATACTTAAATCTTTAGGAATAAGATCTAGGGGAGTGAATATAATTTCATGTCCGTCATGTGCACGCCAAGCATTTCCAGTCATAGAAACAGTGAAGCAATTAGAAAAAAAGTTAGCCCATATTAAAAAACCAATAAAATTATCAATAATTGGATGTGTCGTTAATGGACCTGGGGAAGCAGCACAAACAGAAGTAGGTCTTACTGGCGGCGGCCAAGATAATAATTTACTTTACTTATCAGGGATTCCCCACACAAAAGTCGCTAGTTCTGAAATAATAAATAAAGTTGTTCAGTTAGTAGAGGAAAAAGTAAAAGAAAAAAACTAAAAAATGCTTCCAATTCAAAAAGTAAGAGAAATTATAATTAGACACGATAATTTAGAAAAAGAACTATCATCTGGGAGTATAGAACCAAAACTTTTTGCAAAAAAATCTAAAGAATATTCAGATTTGAGAGACATTATTTTAGTTGCGAGAGAATACTTAAATTTTGAAAGTCAAAAAAAAGACTTGGAGAGCATCATAAAAGATAAATCAAACGATAATGAAATGTTAGCTATGGCCGAGATAGACTTAAAAGAAATAAAGTTAAAAAAAGAAAAAAATGAAAATAAATTGAAGGTTTTTTTACTTCCTAAAGACGCAGATGATGATAAAAATGCTATAGTAGAAATTAGAGCAGGAACCGGGGGCTTAGAAGCTTCACTTTTTTGTGCTGATTTATTTAGAATGTACGAGAAAGTAAGTTCTAAGAAAAAGTGGCAAATAGAAATTATAAATATTTCTAAAAGCGAAGCTGGTGGGTTTAAAGAAGTAATATTCTCAGTAAATGGTAATGATATTTATTCTTACTTAAAATACGAATCAGGAGTACATAGAGTTCAAAGAATTCCAGAAACTGAAACTCAAGGCAGAGTTCATACATCTGCAGCAACAGTTGCAGTTTTGCCAGAGGCTGAAGATGTTGATGTTAAAATTAAAGAGAGTGATTTAAGAATTGATGTATTTAGGGCCGGAGGCCCAGGTGGTCAGTCAGTTAATACAACTGATAGTGCAGTAAGAATTACTCATATTCCCAGTGGAGTTGTTGTAAGTCAACAAGATGAAAAATCGCAACACAAGAATAAAGCAAAAGCTCTAAAAATTTTAAGATCCAGAGTATATGAGGCTGAAAAAAGAAAAAAAGACCTTGAGAGATCTAGTAATAGAAGAGACCAGATTGGAACCGGAGATAGATCAGAGAGAATAAGAACATATAATTTTCCGCAAGGTAGAGTTACAGATCATCGGATAAATCTTACAATACATAAATTAAATGAATTTCTAAATGGAGATGCACATGAAGAAATGAATCAGCAATTAAGGTTAAAAGATCAAAATTTGAAACTAGAGAGCTTAGATAAATGAAGGCTATAGATTTATTAAATTCTGGATCAACAACTCTAAAACTAAATAAAATCTATAGTCATCAACTAGATTCAGAACTGCTTTTGTCTAAAGTGTTAAAAAGCAAAAGGGAGAAAATCTTAATAAATCTAGAGCAAGAAATTAAACCTAAAGATGTTTTAAAATTCTTAACTTTAATTAAAAGGAGATCTAATAATGAACCAGTGTCTTACATTACTAATGAAAAAGAATTTTGGAGCAAAACCTTCTTTGTAAACAAATTTACTCTTATCCCAAGACCAGAAACTGAGCTAATGATAGAAAAATTATCAATGATTTTTAAAAACAAAAGAATATCAATATTAGACATTGGAACAGGAAGTGGCTGTATTCTTTTAAGCCTTCTATCAGAAATAAAAAACGCTAAAGGTATCGGGATAGATATCTCTAAGGGAGCAACAGAAATCGCTAGAAAAAATGCTAGGATTCTTAAATTAACTAGCAGAGCTAAATTTTTTAATCTTTCTTTTAAAAGAGTATTTAATAAAAAATTTGATTTAATAGTATCTAATCCACCTTATATTAAACAAAGTCAGATAAAAAACTTAGATAGTGATATCAAAAATTTTGAACCGAAAATAGCTTTAGACGGTGGAAATGATGGGCTTGACGTTATCAAAAAAGTTATCTACAAAGCTAAAAATATCTTAAAGAATAAAGGTACACTTTCCTTAGAAATTGGAAAAGAGCAACATAAGAAAGTTTTAAAAATTTTACAAAGTAATAACTTTTTAATTAAATATATTGTTAATGATTATAAAGATAATATCAGATGTATTATATCAACACTAAATATTTAAAGTATTTTTATGAATAACAATAGAAGAAGAAACTTTAGGTCAAGATCTCAAAAAAATAATTTTAGAAGAAGAAATGGCGTTCCAAGCTCTAGCTCATCAAATGGTTATAATAACGATAATAAAGGTTTTATAAGAAATGGTTCTATGAATAATTTGCATAATGTTGAAAAAGCGATGAATAAATTTCAACAATTAGCAAAAGATGCCCAAAGTAGCGGTGATCCAGTTTTAGTTGAAAACTATTTGCAACATGCTGATCACTATTTAAGAAGATTAAATGAATTAAATTTAAAAAAAACTGAAGCATCTATGGATCAAAGTGAAAAACCTGAAAAGTTACCGGAAGATAATTCAATAGGCTAATTATAGTTTTATCTTAATTCTGATAGTCTCAAATCAATTTTTATTCTTTCTATTTCAAATAGTTTCCTAGGTTCACCTTTTAAAATCTTACCTGATGGTAATTTAAGTCTTTGAGAATTCACTTTTTTTCCATTCACAATAACCTCATAATGCAAATGGGGTCCCGTGGACATTCCTGTTGAGCCCACGTAACCAATAATTTGTCCTTGCTTTACTTTTCTTCCCTCCTTAATTCCTTTTGCAAAAGATTTCATATGTGCGTAAATAGTTTCGTATGTTGAATTATGTTTTATCTTTACACAATTTCCTCCACCTCCACACCATCTTGCTCTCGTAACTGTGCCTGAACCAGACGCCATTATCGGCGTGCCAGCTGGTGCAGCAAAGTCCGTTCCTCTATGCATCTTATTGTATCCTAGAATAGGATGTTTTCTCATACCAAACGCTGAAGATAATCTTGCTCCATTGATAGGGGTTTTCATTAATGACTTTGTAATACTTTTTCCTTTTATATCGTAGTATTCCTCTTCATTATTATTATTGAAGTTATAAAGATTTATTTCTTCACCGTTGACGAACATAGATGCATAAATTATTTTTCCAGTATCTCTAACTTTTCCATTATCATCTTGAAATTTCTCATAATAAATTTCAAACCAATCTCCCATGCGAATATCTCTTTGAAAATCTACTTCAAAACCAAAAATTCTCGCAAACTCAACAATTATATTAGGCTCAATATTCGCTTTAACCGCTGAATTGTACAAGTTATCTTTAATAACACTTTTCACAACAACTTCTTTTTTGTTAAGCTTAAGAATATTTTCTTTTACTAAGAAGTCATCATTAATCTTTCTTATTTCAATGCTAGTAGTGTTATCAATTGGGTACAGTAGATTTACAACTGATTTTGAACCATCTTCAAGTTTTTTATAAACTAAAGAAAGTTCACGGCCAGAGTAAATGTAAGAAAGCTTTTTTTGTTTAAGTTTTAAGGATATTACCTTTATATCATTAGTTTTAATACCAAATTTTTTCAGTATCTTTTCTATAGAGTCATTATTTTTTATTGAATATTTTATTTCTCCATACGGACTATTTACTTTTGAAAATAAATAATTCGTCAAATCTATAAATTTATTGCTATGAACTAATTTTTCTAAATTTTTTTCATTGTCTAAATTTCTTTTTTCAAAAAATTTCACCGAACTAAAGAAAAAAAATGAAAGAAAAAAAGTGAAAGGTATCAAAATAATTAATTTTGTATTTAATAATTTTGAACTAGAGACTCTGGAAATAAACGAAAGTTTCGGAAATTTTTTAAATAAAGTATGAAAGATTTCAATTAACGTCATAGTTGTTTTTCTACAAAAATTACTTGAAGTTTGCAATGAAGATAGGTAAAAAAAGCCTTATTTCTTTAGCTTATTTGAGAAATATACGTCTTGACATATAAGCAAATTGTAATAAAACCAGCCCTCACCTCTATGTATTTAATTAATATTAACGCTTAGGGTGTGCAGATTTTATTAGTAAAATCTTAGCTTTTTTAAATAGTGAATTTTAGAAGAGAAGTGTGGACGGCTAGGTTAATAAAGAAATTGTCGTACACACTTTAACGAAAAATAACTTTGATTTACCTCAAA
>MDSW01218214.1_pt1 | contig 11921 bp, 13 predicted proteins | sample 811171 | NCBI WGS metagenome assembly MDSW01 (sample SAMN05326641, study PRJNA326480) | marine metagenome | isolation source: seawater | place: Atlantic Ocean: North West | collected 2012
GCGCCAACTCTTTCAATTTGGGTTTTCTGCATTTGATCTATTTTATTGAATATTGCTTTAAGCGCTAGGGGGTCACCCGCCGCAAAGACTTCTCCTCCTGTTCGATTGGTTATTGTTAATAGTTGTGGAGGTGGTGATCCTGGGGCTATGTGAATTGCATACGTTGCGATATTGTTGGCTAATAATTTATTAGCAATTTCATTATCTTTACCCCCACCCAGATCAGCGCTATAGCCATCAGATAAGAGAATGATTAAGCGGTCGCCTTCCTCACGCTCCACAAGAAGCTTCATACATTCCTCAAGCGCTAACCCAATTTTAGTTCCACCCCGAAACCAAACCGGCAAGCGTCTAGGTCCCAAAAAATCAGTCGCATACCCAAACGCAGACGGATCAGAAGTAAGCCTTATCCAGTGCAAAAAATGGTCACCAAAAACAGTCAATCCGAAAGCATCTTGTTCCCGGTAATTAATGAATTCGTTGATTGCTTGCATTGCAGCTTCATAGCGTGACCCTTCACCAAAGGGAGCAGTCATACTTCCTGAGACATCAAGTGCAAACTGAATATTAGTTAATCGTTTTTTTGTTTTTGGCTCTGATATTTGTTGAGGTCCAGCCAGTAAGAGTATCGCTACTGTTAGCAATAATGACGGAAACGAAGCAGTCAACTTAAGAAGATTTTTCCATAATCGATTTTGATTACGAAGAGAATTATCCACCGGAATTACAACCTGAAGTCCATTAACGTCATAACGCCAAATCCAGAACAGCATTATTGCAGGTATTGCAAGAAGCATTAAAACTGGTGAATTAACAAACATGTAATTAATTATTTTCTGGTTTGCTATAAGGTTCTAGCAAGGAATCTAAATCAGACGGCTCTTCAGGGTTCGGGCAATGAAACCACAATTCTAGTTGATCGAATAGGAGCTTCGCCTGCGAATGAGATCTTATTTTTGAAATTACTTCCTTTGACGATTCATTCCTAATATTAAGTCTCTCACTCCAAAAGAGAATAAGTGTTCTTTCTAATTTTGCTTGATCACTTTTTCCTAGATTACCTTGTTTGGCTGCATGAACTAATGGTCTTAATATTTCAGCAGTGCTTAGAGATTCTTGTGAGGTGGATTCTGTAACTCCAAATTGTTTGGGGCGAATAAATATAAGAAGTAAAAGTCCCAGCGCCCATAAAATACCGACTATGATTAGTTTATGCTTGTACTTTATGAGATATGGCAATTCCTGATCCTCTAAGGGGTTAGGTCTTATCTGTTCTGGAGGTAGAGATGATTTGAATTGTACAGGTAGATTAGGTTTATTAGTTAAAGGTTCGCCATTCTTGGCTTGTAAATAATCACCTAAGTCAAAAGATCCCGGTACTAGTCCGTAATATTCATAATCATAACGATAGGCATCGCCATGTGGACGAATAGCCTTGATTCTTAAGACGACAGAAGAATTTTGGGTCAAAGGCTTAGCTTCTAACTCTGGACCAAGAATAACTTGATCGTTTACCTGTACCTTGACCCCTATCGGTGTTGACTCGTTAATCTGATCATCAGCAATTAATGAAGACAGTAATAAAAAGAGAATACTGAAAAATTTTGAAATTCGCATGACTACCTTGTTCCGCGACTAAGTAAAGTTCGAGATTTAAAAAACTGTCGTAACTTATGAGAGATTGGTTCCTCGGTGGGAAGTTCTAGAAAGTCAATTCCAGACCTTTTTAATTCTTCTGAAACAAATTTAAAATCACTAATTTTATTTCTTTTTTTTGTAATTCCAACGGAGCTTGATTCAGCTTCTCTTACTTTTACGAAACCAGCACTGTTGATTTCCTTTTCTGCAGGATCAGTTAATTTTATCACAACACAGTCATGTTTCTGAGCAGCAAGCTTTAATGCTGGCATGGCACTTGGATCGTGAAGGTCCGAAATAAGAACAAGTAATGATCGACTTTTCAAGATAGGCATGAGTTCAGAGAAGCGACTACCAATGCGTGTTGGTTCATCTAATCGATAGGATCGGAGCTTCAGCAACCATTGAAATATTCGGTCTTTTGATAGAGAAGGTTTAACAAATAATTCACGCCCTCCAGCACCCATAACCCCTACTGGACTGATTCTTTCTAGAGCTGCTAGTGCGATGCCTCCTGCAATTCTTACTGCCGAATGGTATTTGCTCACCTTAATCGAAGAGACTGTCATTGAGGCAGAGGTATCGATAAGTAAATAAATAGGCATTTGTTTGGGTGCCTCATATTCCTTGACGTGAAACTTTCCTGTTCTGCCAGTGACTTTCCAATCTATTGATTTAATGGGATCACCAATTTCATATGCACGTGATTGTATATACTCGATACCTGAACCTAAAAAGGTAGATCTATCACTACCGTATCCAATGTCATCAGCCAGTTTTTTTATCGCGATCATAAATTGTCGCGAATCAATAGGATCGCAAAAATCGAGTGTTTTTTCAGTCATCCTTTTGTATGAATTTTAAAGAGAATTTGGAAAAAATGATAAAACAAATTTATCCCATGGTGTTTAGAATGTCCTCTAAGGCATCAGCAGTGTTCATTCCATCAGCTAGCGCCTCGTAATTTAGTCTCATTCGGTGAAGAAGAACATCTTCGGCCAATGCAAATAGGTCTTCAGGAATTGCATAGTCTCGACCCTTGATTAGCGCTCTTGCTCTTGCTCCCTTGATGAGAGCGATTCCTGCTCTGGGACTGGCTCCAAGTTCAATGTGTTTATTATTGCGAGTGCGACTAATGAGTTCGACAACGTGCTTTATAAAAACTTCACTGACATGAATTTGATGAACAGCGTCAATGACAGAAATTAAATCATTAGATTCACCAACTGGATCATCAGAAACAATATCAAATTCTGTATTAGCTACTGCTCCACCATCTTGTTTTTGAATTCCCAGATCAAGATTACGTTTTAAAATTTCTTCTTCTTCTTCTGGCGTCGGATATTCAAGTCGATGGCAGAGCATGAACCTATCCAGCTGCGCCTCTGGCAGTTCAAACGTTCCACTTTGTTCGATTGGGTTTTGAGTCGCAATGACGAGAAAAGGAATTGGAAGCTTATAGGTTTTATCTCCAATGGTAACCTTTCGTTCTTGCATTGCCTCTAACAGTGCACCTTGAACTTTTGGAGCTGCACGATTTATTTCATCCGCAAGTAAGAGATTAGTGAATACTGGACCTTTATGTGTAGTGAATTTACCACTCGATTGATCAAGAATTTCTGAGCCGAGTATGTCTGATGGTAATAAATCAATAGTAAATTGAACTCTCGAGAAATCTAGATGAATGGCTTTGCCAAGGGCATTGACCAAAAGGGTTTTAGCTAGTCCCGGCATACCCTGAAGCAAGATATGACCACTGGTGAATAGAGCAATCAGTAATCGTTCCACCACTTCATCTTGTCCAACAACGACATTTGAAACTTGTTTGCGGATCGCTTCTATATATGAAATGTGATTATTGAGACTTGCCATGATTAATGCAATATAAGAGGGTTCAATTTACCCTATTACACTTTTGCTCATTTTCAGATAAGAAAATGAGAATTCTATGCAATCGTTACGAGTTTTAAGAGCGCTCGCTAAGTGGGAGAATCTCAGGTTGAGAATTGGGACCGGTATAGTCAGTTAGCGGTCTATACAGGCGATTATCATCTAATTGTTCGAGGACTTGAGCAGTCCATCCGCTTGCTCGGCTAATTGCGAAAATTGGAGTAAAAAGATCAGTAGGGATTCCGAGGCTGTAATACACAGTTGCAGAGTAAAAATCCACGTTTGCATTAAGGCCTTTACGATCTTTCATGATTTCTGCGATCCTCTCAGACATATTTATCCATTTGGGATCACCAAGCTCTTGAGTGAGCTTTATAGCCATTTTTCTTAAATGAGGAGCACGCGGGTCGAGTACTTTATAAACTCTGTGCCCGATACCCATAATTTTTTCTTTTCTCTCGAGTTTACCCTCAACGTATTCATCTACAGCCTCTTCAGATCCAATTTCTTCAAGCATCTGAATAACTCCCTCGTTTGCGCCACCATGAAGAGGCCCCTTCAGAGTTCCTATCGCTGATGTTATAGCCGAGTACATGTCGCTAAGTGTCGCCACCGTGACTCTTGAACTGAATGTTGAGGCGTTCATGCCATGGTCGGCATGAAGAATGTAAGCGACATCCAAAGTTTTTGCGGCATCTTCGGATGGCACTTCACCGTTGATTAGATAAAGGAAATGAGCGGCCTCATTCAAATCTTCACGCGGTTCAATAATTTCCAAACCCTGACGAAAACGGTGAAAGGCAGCAACAATAAGAGGTGTCTTTGCAATGATTGCGATGGCTCTCTGTTCATTAAGTTCACGATTTTGATGGTCCCCTTTAGTGTCGTAAAGGCCGAGCATTGATACGGCAGTACGTATAACGTCCATGGGCCCGGCGTCTTTAGGGGCAGCCCTGAGAAAATCAATGATTCCGTCCGGTAGATTACGGTTGGCTTTGAGAGAGTCCGTAAGATTATCAAGTTCTGATTGATTTGGAAGTTTTCCGTTATGTAAGAGATAAATAACTTCTTCAAAAGATGTGTGCTCAACCAGATCGTCAATGGTATAACCCAAATAACATAGCTTTCCCTCTGATCCTTGAACGTTACTAAGTTTAGATTCGTTTGCTATAATGCCTTCGAGTCCTTTTGCTGCTAATGCCATTTTAAGAGGGGATTATTATATTAATAGATATTGATGATTATCTGTTGCGGGGACGAGAAAAATATCAAGTTGCGGAGTAGTTGCAATTCCCTTTTTTCAGATCAGTCGATTATTTGTCGAAAATACTCTAATGACTATGCTAAAAAATCTTAAATTTTGTTCACAGAATACTCGCTAAGGTAGATCCCATCTCTGATGGAGTTTCAGCGACTGCAATTCCAGCATCTTTTAATGCAGCTTTTTTAGCCTCTGCGGTACCTTTACCACCGGAAATAATCGCTCCAGCATGCCCCATCCTTCGACCTGGAGGCGCGGTTGCACCCGCAATGAATGCTGCGACTGGTTTTTTACAATTATCTTTGACCCATGCAGCTGCCTCTTCCTCAGCGGTACCTCCGATTTCTCCTATCATTATGATGGATTCTGTTTCTGGGTCATCATTAAACAATTTCAAGACATCTAGGTGACTAGTTCCATTAATAGGGTCACCTCCAATCCCAACACACGTACTTTGACCGAGACCAAGCTGAGTGGTTTGCCAAACTGCCTCATAGGTAAGAGTTCCTGATCTTGATACCACGCCGACAGAGCCCTTCTTATGAATATAGCCGGGAGATATTCCGATTCGGCAACCCCCTGTAGAATCAGGCCCTGTTCCAGGTGTAACTATACCCGGACAGTTAGGACCTATTAGTCTACAATTTGATCCAGTCATCATAGATTTGACCCTCATCATATCGGCTACTGGAATTCCCTCTGTGATGGCAACTATCAATTCGATACCAGCATCAACTGCCTCCATAATAGCATCACCGGCGAAAGGAGGAGGAACAAAAATGGCTGAAACTGTTGCTCCGGTTTCAGTAACCGCTTCATCCACGGTATCAAATATAGGAACACTTGATTCGAAAGTTTGTCCTCCTTTACCTGGAGTCACACCAGCAACCACTTTTGTTCCATAATCTAGACTGAGCTTGGCATGTGTTCCTCCAAATCCTCCGGTAATACCTTGAATGAGAACTTTTGTATTTGGTTCAACTAGTATCGACATTATTTTTATATTTGTTTGATTATTTTAGTTTAATCTAAGTCATTGATTGAAAGGTCTGCTCGGTTCCACCAATTATCATGATCAGAAGGTAAAAATTTACCAATATCATCACAACTGAAATAGACTGCGTTTGTTGGTGTTTCCTGAATTTGTAGACCAATACAAATTAATCCTTTACCACCAGAATTTAAGAAAGAACTTAATTTTGAGTGATAACAAGCTGCTCTGATTTCTGTGGTAGGGTCACCGGGTGTTACTAACAGTTTAGTTAGTAGATCAGGTTCGTTTTCTCTGAAAAACTCTATAATTGGATCTTTTTTATTGATATGAAAACTATGATCAACCGCCTGATCAATCCATTTGAACCATAGGCCTTTAGCGTCCTCAAATTCAACTAGCATGTTTGTATTGGGGTCTAGGCCCTCATTGTTTTTACTAGCAATATTGACTGTAACGACTTCATCGTGTCCGTGCGGGATCTGACAATTTTTGGCCGCTCCGCTAATGAGTCTATGACCCATTGAGTAACGGCGAGAAAATTTTAGAACAATATTATGGCTAGTATCCAAGAAAATTCCTCTTATTGATTGATAGCTTTAACGGCTTTTTGGGCTGCATCTGATAAGTCATCTGCAGCAATCAAATTCACTCCAGAGTTGGAAAGAGTTTCTTTTCCTGCATCAACATTGTTTCCCTCTAGCCTAACGACCAAAGGAATACTCAAATTGACCTGTTTGCATGCATTGACAATTCCATTGGCGATCACATCACAGTCCATAATCCCACCAAAAATGTTAACCAGAATTCCCTTAACATTTGAATCTCCAAGTATGATTTTAAAAGCATTGGTGACCTGCTCCTCAGTAGCTCCTCCACCCACGTCCAAGAAATTTGCAGGTTCACCGCCATAGTGTTTGATGATGTCCATTGTTGCCATGGCAAGACCTGCCCCATTGACTAAACATGCAATATTTCCATCTAACCCAATATAGTTAAGTCCGTACTCTGAAGCCGCCACTTCTCTCGGGTCTTCCTCAGACGTGTCTCGCATAGAAGCGATTTCTTGCTGTCTATAAAGGGCGTTATCATCAAAACCAAATTTAGCATCTAAGGCTAGAACATCTCCATCAGGGGTTGTAACTAATGGATTAATCTCAACGAGTGAGCAATCGCATGAAATAAACAACTTGAATAAAGCTTTCAGAAGTTTTGCAAATTGTTTTGCTGTGTCCCCTTGCATGCCAAGCTTGTTGGATATTTTTCTTATTTCATATGGTTGAAGTCCAGCCAAGGGATGGATTGACTCTCTAATAATTTTTTCGGGTGTTTTTTCTGCCACTTCTTCAATATTTACCCCTCCCTCCGTAGAGGCCACAATCACAGGCGACTGGCTTTCTCTATCCATCAAAATGGCCAGATAATATTCCTTGGAAATATCCACAGCTTTTGCCACCATGACTTTGTTCACCACTTTGCCGTCCTCACCTGTTTGGTGAGTTACCAAAGTTTCACCAAGCATTTTTGCAGCAATATCATAAATTTTACTAGGGTCGTCTGTTAAGTGAACTCCCCCTTCAAATCCATTTTTGAAGGTTCCTTTTCCACGCCCTCCAGCATGGACTTGAGCCTTAATTACAATTTGACCATCAATCTCATCAGCAATTTTTTTTGCCTCTTCTGGGCTCTCAGCCATGCTTCCTTTCGGCGAGGGGACACTAAATTTTTCAAAAAGATCTTTAGCTTGATATTCGTGTATGTTCATTGCTTTTTCTTATTAGCGGTCGGCATTTTAGGGGTCCTAATCCTAGCGGTCAAGGAGTCCTCAAAATTTTTAAACATCTTTGGGGTCGGTGCCTCCCATTTTTCATCATTATTTACCTGCATTCTAAAGCAATGCAAAGCATGACGGGGGAGAATTAATTTTGATTTGAGATCATCTGTCCACCCAGAATTTATGAAATCTAGATAAGTCGACTCATCACCACCATAAATTTTATCACCGACAATGGGTAAATTTACGTAATTAGCATGCACACGGATTTGGTGCATTCTCCCAGTTTTAGGCACCGCCTTCAACATACTGAATGAACCCATTTCTTGTATAAGTTCAAATTCAGTTATGCAGTCTTTACCATTGGGATGGACGCATTGTTTTACCCAAATCGGGCTATCAGCAATTTCCCCTGCTCTAATTATTGGGGCATCTACCGTGAAATTTTTATTTTTTGGTCTCCCTTTGACGATAACAAGATATTCTTTTGTTATCCTTCTATCTTGCATGGCGATTCCAAAACGCCTCGCTGTATCTTTATTTTTTGCAATCAAAACAACTCCGCTGGTTTCTCGGTCCAACCGGTTGATTATCGAAAGCGATGCCCCATTAGCGATTTCATAAGCTAGAAGAGATTTAATTTCGTCCAATAAAGTGGTGGGATTTCCAGGTACACTGGGATGAACCAATAAAGGGGCTGGCTTATCAACGACGATGTAGTCCTGAGTTTCACAAAGAACCACAAAGTTTGTGTTATTGGCAATCACAATCGGTGATGGCTAATGGCCAACACTCAAATTACTAATTTAACAGAGATTGAATTAATCTTGATCGCCCTCGTTTTTGAGATAATCAGAAACGTTGTTAAGGGCATCAATAAGTTCCTGTAAGGTTTCCTCAGGAACCATGATGGTGTCTCTTCTTCCTCTGACGTCTTCGGTGATTTTTAAAAATCTACCGCGATCATTAGATTTTAAATCCACAAAAAAGATTTTCCGATCTGCGAAAATTTTCTCTGTATATAGTGGCTCATCGCGGCGCCTTCTGTAACCGCCGCCATTATCATTTTCTTCTTCTTCTTCTTCTTCAAACATACCAACTTTGACTTTCCTCAGTTGAATTTGATTTTTTATTCGGGTTTGAATGCTAATCCTGTTAACCAGCTTCGCAAGTGCAATTCGTAATTTTTAGCTACCCATCATAAACATCATTCAATTCCACAGGCTTTACGTGCCCTTGTAAGTGTTAGATTTGCCGCATTACGTGCTTTTTCTGCGCCTTTTTTAAGAATTGAATCAACATAATCTAGATTCTCCGAAAGCTCATTTCTCTTTTCACGCATGGGTTGGAAATAATCCCAGAAAGCCTCGAAGAGACGTTTTTTGAAATCTCCGTACCCAAAACCTCCACTCAAAAAGTCTGACTTCATTTTTTCAACCTCGCTATCTGAACCAACTAAATCGAAAAGATCTATGATAACTGATTGGCTCGGATCTTTAGGATCTTCAACAGGTGTCGAATCCGTTACAATAGACATTATTTTTTTTCTGATCGGTTTTTCTGATCCAAAAATTTCTATTATGTTTCCGTAACTTTTGCTCATTTTTTGTCCATCAGTTCCGGGAACCTTTGCCTTTTCTTTTCGAATTTTTGGTTCAGGAATTACAAAAACGTCACCATATAAATTGTTAAATTTTACGGCAATGTCCCTAGTAACCTCCAAATGCTGTTTTTGATCGTCTCCGACTGGTACTATATTACTGTCATAAATGAGTATGTCAGAGGCCATAAGCACAGGATAAGCAAACAGACCATGAGAGGCTTCAATACCACGATCAGTTTTATCTTTAAATGAGTGGCACCTATTTAAAAATCCCATTGGAGTTACTGTACTTAGCAACCATGATAGTTCAGTAACTTCAGGTACATCAGATTGTTTAAAAAATACGGCCTTGTCAGGGTTAAGTCCACAGGCCAAAAAGTCGATCGCTACATCTCTAACATTTTCCCTAAGTTGATTAGGATCATGAACCGTGGTCAGTGAATGATAATCAGCAATAAAGTAAAATGCTTCGCCTTGATTTTGAAGTTCAATAGAGGGCTCCATCATGCCGAAATAATTTCCAACATGGAGTCTGCCACTAGGTTGAATTCCTGATAAAATGCGCATTATAGAATCTAGCTTATGATCAAGCGCAAAATCTGACTGTCAAGGAAACCTCTTAACAACTAAATAATAAGAAATTCAGTAAAGCTAGATAGTTTTTACCGACAATCATGAAAGCAGATCGTTTTTTAAGATATTATGGGTTTGTTTTTCATAACCCCTTAGAGACAAAGCATTTAGATTAGGCGAAAAGTTTTTTTTGTTTAATTTTCATTAAAAATCATAGATGCTAATTATTAAGATAAATAAATAAATTGATAAGGTTGTGACCTTTAATGGGTCATATGACATCTAAATATTGGAGGGTAAATGCTAAACTCTAGTTTAGTTAATTACTTTCGAATGATTCAGGGTCAGCCTTGAAAACTGTCGTGGATGCATTGTCTGATGATGATTTGGTAGCTCGTTGTAAAACTGAGCTCCCTTACAATGTGACTGCCTATCGAGAGTTATTGAGACGCCATGAACCTTTAGTTTACAGAAGTTGTTTAAAAATGCTTGGTTCCGTACAAGATGCTGAAGAGGCCTGTCAGGATGCTTTCTTACAAGTATTCCATAAGATCGTGGAATTTGAAGGCCGTGCAGCATTTAAAACTTGGTTATATAGAATTGTGTACAACCGGTGTCTTGAGGCTCGTAGAAAAGCAGCCCGGCGCAACCAGTACCACAGCAAAATGGTTGAGGAGGCGGAGCATGAGCAACTCACCAAAAACAAATCATCAGATGATGAGATAACCACTAAAGTCCATGAAGTTATATCACGGATGAGTGGAGAAGAATGTCGACTTGTTACTCTTAGATATATATCAGGATTGAGCATCCAAGAAATTGCTGATGTTTTAGATATTGGACTAAGTGCTGCAAAAATGCGCTTGTACAGGGCTCAAGAAAGATTCAAAGAAATTTATAATGATATGGACGAAGGAAAGGAGGAGTTCATAAAATGATCACAGAAGCCCAGTTCCTAGAACAAGATGCTAAAATACTCGATATTTTCAAAGAGGAAGGTATTGAAAAAAGTTTAGCCGCGAGCCAAGAGAATAATGCGAAGGCCAAAGATCTTGATGCAGAAGATTTAAGAAGGATTGAACGAATTGTTGAGAGAGCTAAGTTTACCTTAGTCATGGAACATTCCTTATCGTTTTTCTTTAAAACTATTGGTGTGGGAGTTTCTGGTCTCGCAACTGCTGCAATAGGCGTGGCAAAAAATGCCAGCCCTAATAATAAAAACAAGAAAACAGTCCAAGAGAATGATAACAATAATTGCTCAGGCAAATAATAGTGATAATTGGGGTACAGAATTGATTCAGCAATTTTCGAACATGGGAAATGAAGTACTTGCCTTTATTCCAAAATTACTGATTGCATTGATTCTTTTATTGGTTGGCTTCGTTATTTCTCATATTGTTGCTAAAGGTGCGCGATTTTTAATTGAAAAATTTGGTGGATTACTCAAAGAAAATTTTGCAAATAATCCATTATTAGAAAGATCAGGTATTTCAGGAATATTCGCTCGGGCAAATAATAATGTTCCATTTTCTTTGATAGTTAGTAAGACGCTTTTTTGGATATTGATGATAATGTTCTTAAGTTCTTCAGCAGGCTCACTTGGATTGCCTCAAATATCTGAACCTCTCAACGGCTTAGTAAGTTTTTTACCACGCGTGATAACAGCCATTATCATTTCGGTTGCTGGATTTGTTATTGGTGATCTTGTAAGAGGCTTTGTAATAAATGGAGCCGGTCGCGTTGGATTGGATTATGCCGGTGCTCTAGCGAATTTAGTTTATGCTTTTATTTTGGTATTGGTACTTACTATAGCCATTAGTACTCTGGGAGTGGATACAACACTCATTCGGCATACTGTAGAAATTCTTCTTTTAGGTGCTGCCATTGCCACCGCTCTTGCTCTTGGACTGGGCATGCGGCCATTGGCTCAAAATATTGTATCGGGTGTTTATGCGAGAGATTTGTACCCAGTGGGAACAAAGATTAAATTTAAGGACAATGATTCACTTTCAGGGAAAGTTCTTTCGGTTGGTCCCGTAACGACTCAGCTAGAAAATGCGGAGGGTGACCGCCTTAATATTCCTAATAGTTCTTTAGTGTCGGGAATAGTCGAATCCAAATCTAACATTACGGCCGAAGAGCAACCAGGCTAACTCATTACTCTTCGATACAAGGGGCCATGATAGCTTCA
>MDSW01077327.1_pt1 | contig 11919 bp, 7 predicted proteins | sample 811171 | NCBI WGS metagenome assembly MDSW01 (sample SAMN05326641, study PRJNA326480) | marine metagenome | isolation source: seawater | place: Atlantic Ocean: North West | collected 2012
AGAAGCGGAGTTGAAAGGCGTCGAGGGCGGGTATTGAACGCGAGGGCTGGGCGGAGAGAGACGCCGGGAAAAGTCCTTAAGGAACGGCGTTCACCACGCGAACGCGGTCGTATGGGGACCAGTGTGAGACAGAACGCACGCGGTCGCGGTCGCCGCGCGTCACGGATTCAGCGCCGCGTTTTTTATGCGCCATCAACCGCGACTGCGACGCGAGCTTTCGCTCCGCCTCGACCCTCCGCACGAGCTTCGGGTCGATGCGCACGAGCTCGATCGCGTCGGAGATGAGGTCGCCCTTGATCGCGAGGTCCAGCGGCGTGTCCACCCCGAACGACGGCGAGTGGTTCACCTCGATCAGCCACGGTCTCAGGGTCGTTCCATACGAGCGAACGTCGGGGTGGAGTTGAAAGGCGTCAGTTGGAGTTGAAATGCGTCGAGGGCGGGGATTGAAACCGAGGTATGGGCGGAGAGATGCGCCGGGCAAAGTCCTTAAGAAACGGCGTTCACCACGCGATCGCGGCCGTATGGGAACCAGTGTATAGAACTTACCTCAAGTTTTCGTCGAGCATGACGTCCACGCCGAGAATTTCAAAGCACGAGTACCCGTCGTTCGTCTCCGGGGGCAAGACGCTGTGGTAGTTGTGCGCGAGCACCGGCTGCACGCTGACGATCGTCTTCACGATCAAGTCCACGATCCCCTCCCACGCGCCGACGAAGTCGTGCCCGTTGTCCTCCATCCAGTCTTTCAACCCCTGCACGCTCCATTTGCTCCCCGCTCCGTTCGCGCCCGCGTCGTCGTTGAACACGAAGTTCTCGTTGTGTTTGTTCACCGCGTAGTTCGTCAGGTGCATGCACGTGTCCTTCAAGTTCCCCTTCCCCGGGGGCTCGTACTTCTCCGTGCAGAACCGCGCGAGGCCGTCGTTGAAAACGAACACCCTGAGCGGATCTGCGCAGATCACCAGCGCGTAGACGCGCAGGTCGAACTTGTACCCGTCGATGAGAAACGGCTTCGACAGGTACCTCTGCGCGACGACGGCGTTGGACCCTTTGCTCTCGCCCTCGACGTCGACGTTGATGTTCTCCAGGGCTTTGAGGACGTGGTCTTGCGACTGCGCGAGCGCGATGCCCTTGCCCTGGCACCCCGCGTCCGGCTTCAAGATGAACGTTCTCTTACCCGGCTTGGACGCCTTCCGAGGGAACTGATCGAGGAACGACTCGAGCTCGAGCGGCAGCGTCCACGTCTTCGGCGCGAACTTGAACTCGGACGGGAACAGCGCGGACATCCGCGCGAGGTTCTTCGCGAGCTGTTTCTTGCGGCAGATCTCGAGCATCCCGGTGAAGTGGTTGATCTTCTGCGTCGCTTTTAATCGCATCACGCGCTCGATGGAGACCGAGGTGTCGGTCCAGTAGAGCTGCCAGTCCTCCGCGTCGGACCCTACTTCGATCCACCCGAGCTTCTTCTGGACGACGCGCAGGAGCTCGTACTTGCAGTTCGTGAGGCACACCGCGATCGGGGCGGGTTTGCTCTTGCGCTTCGCGCGCGACGACGCGCGCGACGCGCGAGGCTGCTGATGTTGACGTGATGGTTTCGTCGACGACGACGACGACGCGCGCGACGCCGCGACGACGCGCGACGACGACGACGCGACGGGCGGCGCGCTGACTCGCGCGTCGTCGTCGTCGTCGTCGTCGTCGTCGTCGGAGGAGGATGGCGCGTCCGAGGACGACTCCCCGGACGACGCCATCACGCGCGGCGCGCGCGTGCGGTCTGGGCGTGCCGAGTCGACCGGCGTCGCTTCGTGGTTCTCCAACGACGAGAAAAAGAAAAGTTTCGCTGCCAAAAAGCCACGACGCACGACGACGCAGCACTTTCCCGCCGCCGCCGCCGCACGTCGCGCGGACTCGACGCGATGCCGAAGATCAAGCTCCCGCGGAAGATCCGCGAGCTCGTGAAGAAGGCGAACGCCGGGTCTGGAGATGCGGCGTGGGATCTTTACGTGCACTACCTCAACGGGACCGGCGGCGTGGAGGAAAACCACGAGCTCGCACGTCACTGGGTCGAGAGGGGCGCGGAGCTGGGGTGCGCTGGCGCGCAGTGCGTCTTCGGCTACGTGTGTGAGGAGGCAGGTGATTACGATCGCGCGCGGGAATGGTACGAGAGAGCCGCGGCGCAGGGCGCCACCCTCGCTGAGTACAACCTCGGGCTGCTCTACGACCTAGGCCTCGGCGTCGAGCGAGACTTATCGAAGGCGGCGGAGTTTTATCACAGGGCCGCGTTGAAGGGGGATGTTCATGCTCAACACAACTACGGGTACCTTCTCGACAGGGAGCGGAACGATTATGAAGGTGCCATGAAGTGGTACGAAAAAGCCGCGGCTCAAGGAGACGCGCAAGCAGAGTATCACATCGGGACGTTGTACTTCGCTGGCCAAGGCGTGGAGCGAGACGAAGCGAAGGCGCGGGAGTGGTGGGAGAGAGCTGCGGCGCACGGGCACGAAGTTGCGAAGGAGGCATTGGAGGACATGCCGATGTCGTATACGCACTGGGAGAAGGATTGGGCGGATGCCGTGGCAAGGGATGAGACGGACGCGGAAGCCATGAACACTCTCAATGAAATTCGAGAGGAAAAAAGAGATTGTCTCCTTTCCATCTCAGAACTTGGCGGGTTAAAACTGAGCGATGACGCCGTGGAGCTCTTCGTTACCGAAATTCCTGCCGATCACGAAGCTTATGGTCTCTACCAGCACATCGGACTCTGCTTCCTCCACGGGAGGTGTGGACTCGAGAAGAATCTTCGGATGGCGAAGGAGGTGTTCAAAGTCGCAGAAATTCGCGACGGGGTCAACGCCGCCGTCGCCAAGGAGCTCGTCAAGCTTCGCTCTTGCGTCACCTGCGGCAAGACCGACGCTCGTTGGGGATGCAAGCTGTGCCGCGGCGTGCGGTACTGCGACAAGCGGTGCCAGCAGCGCGACTGGAACAGCGGGGATCCGCCGCACAAAGAGACGTGCTCGCGCGTCGTGCACATGTTTCCTCCTGGATCTTTCGCGGAGCTCCGCGAAAAAGTCGCGAAGGAGAAAGAAGAGTCTGCCTGACCTAGCTACGACGAGACGCGCTTGTAACGAACGAACGATCGATCGATCGAACGAACGAACGATCGAACCTCGTGATGTACGCTTAAGTGTATATTAAACTCGTGCGATTGTTACGATGTGCCGGGGCGCCCGCATTTTTGCTGGCTCCGCCCCGCGGTAATACATTAAAAAAACAGAGAAAACTTGTCGCGCGCGGCGGCTGATTTTGCCGCCGCCCGTCGACGGTGAGGGGGGTGTCGCTCGAACACCCCCCGGGGTAGCACTGGTAGCGGTACCCGTGGTGATAGAAAAAAAAACAGCACTCGCGGCGACGGACGCGATCGCATCGCGTCCGCATCACGCCGCGGAGTTGTTGATCCCGTTGGCGCCCCCCGTCGCCGGATCGAACCCGACCGCGGGCATCGTCTCGATCCAACGCTTCTTGAACACGGACCGACGCGACGCCGCTCTCGGGTCGTCGCCGTCGCTCTCGCCGCCCTCGCCGCCGTCGACGACGAACGCCTCGAGCTCCGTGTCGAACCGGTACACGCCGTCCATGACGGTCATGTCCGCGGTGACCGCGATCTCCGCGTCGACGAGCGACGGCGTCGGGACGCGCTTGGGGCCGTTCCATACGAGCGAATGTCGGGGTGGAGTTGAAAGGCGTCAGTTGGCGTTGAAAGGCGTCGAGGGCGGGTATTGAAAGCGAGGGGTAGGCGGAGAGATGCGCCGGGCAAAGTCCTTAAGAAACGGCGTCCACCACGCGAACGCGGTCGTATGGGAACCAGTGTATAGAACGCACCTTGGGAGAATTCGGCGCCGACGAATCGAATCCGCCGCCGCCGCCGCCGACGTCCAACCCGCGAATGACGCGGCGGCGTTCGACGCGCTGCGTGCCGACGCCGTCGGCGAGGACGCTCTTCTTCGCGCTGACGTCGCTGGACGTCTCCTGCACCACGAACGGCTTCGGGGAGGACGTCGGCGCGCTGTTTGTGGGGTTGATCATCATCGCGCCCGAGTCGACGCGGCGCACCGCCACCGCGTGCTCGCCGTCGTAAGAGTTCCGAACGTTCCCGCTGCTCAGACGCCGCGTCGCGCGCGGCGCGACGAGAACCTCGAGCTCGGGGATCGACGCGCGAAGCAGCGCCTCGTACTTCGCGCCGTCGCCGTACATTTCCTCGACGTGCGCTTGCGACAGCGCCGGGACGACGACGCCGCCGCCGAGGACGGCGACGGGATGAAACCCGTTCGGCGACGCGGCGACGACGGGCCAGTACGTCTGAGATACGGCCACCCTGAGCTTCCATCCGACGGGGAGCGAGAACGCGCAGTACGCGCACTCGACGTCGACGGTGAACGCGCCGGCGGCGGCGGTTTTGACCACCGACCGACCGTGCGCCGCGGCGACGTTGACGACGCCGTAGGAGATCCGGTGCGAGGAGCCGTCGTCGGGGGACACCGCGCAGAGACGCGCGACGACGACGCCGCTGGGCGGCGGCGGCGGCGGCGCGGCGTCAGCGTCGGCGTCGGCGTCGTCTCCTCCGTCGTCGTCTTCGACGACCCGGACGCACGTCACGCGAACGCGCGGGGTGCCCACGAGCGCGGTCTCCGCGACGACCGGGTCGCCGTCGAAACAGAGCGACTTTTCGTCGTCCGGGGTTTGGTCGCCGGGGAGGTCGTCGCCGTCGCCGAACGTGAACCAGCGCCCGGACGCGGCGCCGACGGGGTCGCTCGGGGAGTCGGTCAACCTCGCTTTAAACCGACCGTCTTCCGGTTTCGCGACGAGCGCGAGCGTCTTCTCCGCGGTGAACGACGCCTCGATCGCGCCGTCGGCGGCGGCGGCGTCGAGGTCGCGCTGCGACGCCTCCGCGATCCAGTACCCCTCCGCGCGCGTCGGCGCGGTGACCGGCCCGCCGACCAGCGGCGGGCGCTGGACGTGGATCCTCACGCCCGGGATCGCGTCGTTCATCTCGTCGAGCGCGTCGCCGCCGCCCTCGCCGTCGTCACCGGGGAGCCAGCCGTCGTCGTGTTGCGCGCCTCCGAGGTTCCGGCGCCAAAACGCGAGCGTCTCGGCGAGGAAGCCAAACGCGGGGCCCGACCGCGACAGGTGCGGGTAGTTGTGCGTCCACGACCCCATGATCGCGGTCACCTTCTCGCGCCCGAGCGCTCTCGCGACGCGCGGCGTGGCGTTCGCGTACCCGCCGCCGTTGAGGCACCCGACGGACAGCACGGGGACGTCGATGTCGCGCGTGTTGGCGCCGCCGACGGAGCCGGTGCTCCAGTACGCGTCGCCCGCGTCCGTGCTCGGGTGAATCGACGCCCACTCGCCGTGCATGGGCTTGAGCGCGTCGAGCCTGTCGACCCAGCGCGACTCCCACGCGGACTGGTGGTCTTCTTCTTCGCGGTCGGTTGCGTCATCGTCGTTATTTTTGTCGGACAACACGCGTGTACACGTGTTTTTGTCCGACGCGATGCCTCTCTCGTCCGACACCGGCACGGGCGGCGCCGCGCACGCGTCCAGCAACCACGCGCCCCACGCCAAATTCTCCCCGAGCAAAGACCCGCCCATCCAGTGCATGTCGTCGGACGCGCGCTCGTCCGTCGCGCACACCGCGCACACCGCCCGCAGGCTCGGCGCCTCGCGACGCTTCGTCTTCCCGCGCAGCGCCGCGACTTGCAGCGCGACGAATCCGCCCCAAGAGCAGCCCATGAGCCCCACCGCGCCGGTGCACCAACTCCTGGACGCGACCCACTCGACGGCGTCGCACGCGTCTCGCTGCTGCGTCGGCGAGTACTCGTCGTCGAGGACGCCGCGCGAGTTGCCGCTGCCGCGCGCGTCGACGCGCACGCACGCGATGCCGTTCCCGGCGAGGTACGGCCACGTCGCCTCGTCCGTGTCGATCGTGCCGTGGTGGACGCCGTAGGGTAAAATTTCAATCACCGCCGGCGCTCTCCGCGACGACGCGTCGTCGGGAGACACGCCGTCGGGGAGCCACAGGCGCGCGCTGAGGCGGCACCCGTCGCGCGTCTCGAAGAAGATCTCGTCCACGCGCGTGATCTCGCCGCGCGGGAGCGACTCCGGGTCGACGACGGTCACGACGTCGTTCGACGCCATCGGCAGCGGGGTCTCGCCCTTCTTCAGCTTCTGAGGGTCGTTCCGTACAAAGCGACGTCGGGGTGGAGTTGAAAGGCGTCAAAAGCGGAGTTGAAAGGCGTCGAGGTGTGTCGGGATTGAAAGCGAGGGACCCTGGGCGGAGAGAGACGCCGGGCAAACTCCTTAAGGAACGGCGTTCACCACGCGGACGGGGTCGTATGGGGACCAGTGTAAGGAGAACGCACCTTAGCCTTATTCCCCGACGCGTCGCCGCCGCCGCCGCCGTCGACGAACCGCGCGATGTCCCTCGGCGTGGAGTGCTCGTGCAACGTCTGCACCGTCACTCGCACGCCGAGCGCAGCCTGCAGGCGCCCGATGAACTGCATCGCGAGGAGCGAGTGCCCGCCGAGCTCGAAGAAGTCATCCGCCGCGCCGACGACGACGTCCCCGGGTAACGTCGTCTCGAACAGCGACGCGACGATCTCTTCGGTACGGCCGTCGGGCGCGACGTAAGCGTCGTCCGTTTGTTGTCGACCGTTCGCTCCTCGCAACGACGCGGGCGACGGCAACGCCGCGCGGTCGACCTTACCGTTCGCGGTGGTCGGGACGTCGGCGGCGGACGCGATCTGGACCACCGCCGCGGGGATCATGTACGGAGGGAGGCGCGCTCGGAGCGCGTCGCGCAGCGTCCTGGCGCGCGTCGCCGGCATGATCGTGAACGCCGATTTCTTCGACGTCGACGTCGCGGCGGCGTCCTCGTTCGCGATGGCGTCCTCGAGCGCGGTGGCGGACGCCGCCGCGGCCGCGGCGGCGGCCGCGGCCGCCTTGGACGCCTCGAGCGCGTCGCGTTCCGCGCGCGAAACGTTCCGCGCGCCCTTGTTCGTCATCTCCCGCAGGGCGCTCGTCGCGTCGGCTTCGGACGCGCGCGCGACGGCGGCGACGGCGGCGTCGTCGTCGAGGCCGCGGAGACGCCGCGACGCGAACAGAATCGGCTCTGGCTCGCGCGCGCCGCGCCTGCTGAACACGACGTCGAAGCGCGTCGGCGCGACCGGCGACCACATCGCGTTCACGTCGTACCCCAGGCGCTCGCCGAGGCGGTAGACGTCCTCCGGTTCCACCGCGAACGGTTCGAACGCGGCGACGAGCGTCGCGACGCGGCGTCGCAAGTCGCCGACGGTGTCGAGGCGTCCCCTGGACTCGTCCCGGAGCTCGATCTCGAGCTCAACCTCGCGCGTCAGGATCTCCTCGCGCGTCAGCCGCGCGTCCGGGACGCCCGCAAACGCGAGGTAGTCCGGCGCGCCGCCCCCCGGGGTCGTCAGCCGGGTCTCGACGGCGGCGAGCCACTCGACGCCTTTCGACACGCCGTCCCATTCGATCAGCGCGTACGTCGCGCCGCCCAGGCGTTTTTGTTCTTCGCGGCGGCAATTCGAGTCCGATGAGGAGTCGCCCTCGACGTGGCTGCGTCGGAAGAGGACGTCGTAGCGGTACATCCCGAACTCGCTGCGGTGGTACCCGCGCCGCATGTCGATCTTCACGCGGTCGCACAGAGACGCCGGGAGGATACCGTTCGTCGCGCGCGCCATCGCGAGAAACGCGGCGGGGTCCACGAGGAACTCCTTCTCGTGCTTCAGCGCGTTGCGCGCGATCGAGACGTACTCCGCGAACGGCGTCTCGTCGCTCGCGATGTGGCAACGCACGCTGGCGTGGAAGTGCGTCAGGAGCTCGTTGTTCCGAACGTCGCCGAGGAAAAAGTGCCCGCCGGGCGTCACCGCGGAGAGCGCGTTCTTCACCACCGAAGCGAGGTAATCCGCGCTCGGGAAGTACATCGAGACGCCGTTGCAGACGACGACGTCCAGGTCGTGTTCCTCGAAACGCGTCGCCTCGTGCGCGCCCGCGATGTCCAGGCTCACGTGCGGGAGCAGAAAGTCCGGGTGCGACGTCACGACGTCGCGGACGTACTCGACGGCGTTTTTGGACAAATCAGTGCCGACGTACGCTTCGCACGCCTTGGCGACGCGCAACAGAATCATCCCGTTCCCGCACCCGAGCTCGAGCGCGCGCTTTGGTCGAAGCGCCATGATTCTTTCGCAGATCGTCTCGACCCACTCGCGCACGACGTCGGGCTCGTGTACCTTCCCCGGGGTGTACGAGTCGCCGTACCCGGAAAAGTTGAGCGACGGATCCGACTCGTCCAAAGCGTCTCTCGCCGCGTACGCCTCGTCGTACACCGCGCCCCACGCCTCCGCCTCGGCGAGGTCGTCGTTAATAACGGCGGCGGATGAAGTGTTCGTGTTAGGAACGTTATTAATAACGGCGGCCGAGGACGCGTCTCCATCGGGCGGGTTTAGGTCCTCGTCGTCGCGCTCGACGACGTAGGCGACGAGCTGCTTGTCGTCCGCGCCGCCGCCGCCGGAGGAGATCGGAACCGACGCCGGCGACGCGAGGACGACAGCCTGGTCGATCCCCGGGAGCGCCGCGAGCGCGGTCTCGATCTCCCCGAGCTCGATGCGAAACCCGCGGATCTTGACCTGGTGGTCCAGGCGACCGAGGCACTCGAGCGTGCCGTCAGGGAGCAGCCGACCCGCGTCGCCGGTGCGGTACAGCCGGCCGGGGCCCCCGTTCGAGAACGGATCGGGGATGAACCGCTCCGAAGTGAGGTCGTCGCGCCCGAGGTACCCGACGGCGACGCCCTCGCCGCCGATGAGTATCTCGCCGGCGACGCCGACGGGCGCGGGGGAGACGTGGATTTTGACGCCGCCCTGGTCGCGTCGCTCGCTCACCGCGCAGACGTAGACGGTCGTGTTCGCGATCGGCCGCCCGATGGAGCACACGCGCGGCCGCGACACGCGCGCCAGCGTGGACCACACCGTCGTCTCCGTCGGACCGTAGACGTTGTACGACAGACCGAGGCCGTCGATCATGTCGTTCGCGAGGTCCGCGGGGAGCGCCTCGCCGCCGACGAGCGCGGTGAGCCGCCGCAGCGAAGAAGAAGACGTCGCGGCGGCGGTCGTGGTACTCGCGCCGCCGCCGCCGGCGCGCTTCAAGAGCCCGCGCCACGTCGTCGGCGTCGCCTGCATCACGTTGACTTTCGCGTCCGCGATGAGCGCTCGCAACGCGTCGGGATCGCCCGCGGTCTCCTTCGACGCGATCACGCACACGCCGCCGACGAGCGCGGGGAGGAACAGCTCCAGGCACGCGATGTCGAAGCACACGGTCGTGACCGCGCACAGGCGCGTCTTCGCGTCGACGCCGCCGTCTCTCAATAGCTCCGCCATGCCGCCGAGAAAGTTGAGCAGGTTGCGGTGCGTCACCTGCACGCCCTTCGGACGCCCCGTGCTGCCGCTCGTGAAGATGACGTACGCGAGGTCGGAGGACCGAGCGCTCGCGAGACGCGCGGAGACGCGACGCGAGATGGACGCGAGGTTACCGAAACCGAAGCCGAGGCCGCGCGCGTCGTCGTCGTCGTCGTCGTCGTCGTCGTCGCCGTTTTCAAACGCGTCTTCAAACGCGGCGAGCGACGCCGCGTCGTCCGCGAGAAGCGTCGGAAATTGATCACGAAGGCACCCCGCCGCCTCCGCCGCCTCCGCGACGCGCGTCGACAGCCCGTCCGCGTCGGAAGTGATCACCGCGCTGACGCGCGCGTCCTTCAGCATCCCGCCCACGCGCTCGGCGGGGTACACCGGGTCAAGCGGAACGTACGCCGCACGCGTCAGGTGCACGGCGAGGAGCGCCGCGAGCAAGTCGGGGCCGCGGCTGAGGTACACGCCCACGAAGCGGCCGCGAAGCCGCTCAGAGTCGTTTTTGGTCAGCCGATCGCCGAGGATCAGCCGCTCGAGCTCGTCCGCGAGGTGCAGCGCGCGCGCGAGGACGCGTCGGTACCCCCACGCGCGCTCGCGCTCGAGCTGCGCGGCGTCCGCGTCGGCGCCGCCGCGGACCGTCGCCGCGTTCATCGCGAGGACGACGGGGAGCGTCATCGCGTCGTCCGCGACGAGCGCGGCGCGCGCGGACGATTCGTTCCATCGGCGCAGCGCCTCGAGCTCGTGGTTCATCGCGAGCGGCGCGGCGCACGCGCCGCGCGTCGCGAGATGATCATATGCGTCGGTTTCGTCGCCGAGCGCGGCGAGGAGGACGTCCAGGTGGCCGGCGGCGTTTTCCATCGGCGGGCATCCGCCGCGACGCTGTATACGAGCGATGATATCGGGGTGGAGTTGAAAGGCGTCAGTTGGAGTTGAAAGGCGCCGAGGGCGGGTATTGAAAGCGAGGTGTGGGCGGAGAGACACGCCGGGAAAAGTCCTTAAGGATCGGCGTTCACCACGCCGACGGGGTCGTATGGGAACCAGTGCGACATAGAACGCGCCTTCGCGCGGTCGTCCGCGTACGCCGCGCGCGTTCCTCGCGGGGACACCGCGAACGCGAACGCGCCGTCGTCGTTCGACGCCTCCGTCGCGCTGCTGCTGCTGCTCTCCACGAAGCGCAGACAGAGCGCGCGCAGTCGCTCGTCCGCGGCGTCCGATGAAGACGACGCGGTCGAAGACGACGACATCGCGAGGAGGGCGTCGATCTTCGTCGAAATATCGGAAATCGAACCACCAGGGGTCTCCTCCTCCGCGAGTTTCTTAGCCTCCGCCTCCGCGGTTTTCAGCGCAATCGCGCACGCGACGACGACGTCCTCGATCGTCGCGTCCTCGTCGAAGCGCGTCGTCACCGTCCGCGGCGACGCGCCGTTTACGTCGACGCATTCGAGTCGAACGACGAACGCGCGTCGTCCGGTGTATCGACCGAGGAGGAGGACGACGGACGCGAGGACGACCGCGTCGGGGGCGTGCCCGCGCGCGCCGTGCGCGACGACCTGGGCGCAAGGCGGTTTTGAGAGGGATTAGTAGGGGCGGTGAGTCGCGCGGCGCGTGGGGAGGCGGCGTGGGGGGAGGCGGCGATCGCGATCGGTCGGGACCCGACGGGAATTATCTTTCGCCACGTGCGCGTGCGATCGGAACGACGGAGACGCGCGGGTGCGCCGTCGTCGAGCGCGATCGATCGCATCGCGCGCGCGCGGCGATCTCGAACGACCGCGAACGCATCTCGACGCCGGGTGTTCGCGCGGTGCGCGCGAACGCGGGGCGGCGGCGCGCGCGATTCCGTTCCCCGGCGCGCGGGCGGGAACGGTAAGGTTGTTAGCTTTTCTCGGCATTTACGGAACGCACCGAGCCCGGTTTCCGCCCCGCGGTCGCTCTGTCGACGTTCGCCATATCGCGCTCGATATGGACGTGCGCGTCCGCGTGCGCGCGAAAAATGGACGCCCGTCTGTGCCTCGCGGGTTTATCGTGCGAGCGGCTGCCTGAACGACGAGCGCGCGAGGATCGATTGATCCCGCAGACCCACCGGTTCGGCCGAAAAGTGCTCTCAATCTTTTGGCACGTTTCGCTCGCAGCGGAGACTGGACTGGTAGCCTGGCTAAGTGGCTAACTGGAGGTCGAGCGTTGATTATGCAAGAACCTTATCCGTAGCGCGGCTCAGACCGCACGGCGCGGACGCGGCGGCATGTGGCGCGCGGAGGAAGGACGCGGGGGCTACTGCGAATCCATCGGCGCGGAGGAGGACGACTGGCGCGGAGGACGACGCGCGTTCGGAGCCGCGCGAGCGCTCGCGACGTGCGCGAGCGCGGACGACATCTTCGAGATCGGGTTTAGGGTTTAGGGTTTAGGGTTTAGGGTTTAGGGTTTAGGGTTTAGGGTTTAGGGTTTAGGGTTTAGGGTTTAG
>MDSW01096071.1_pt1 | contig 11919 bp, 8 predicted proteins | sample 811171 | NCBI WGS metagenome assembly MDSW01 (sample SAMN05326641, study PRJNA326480) | marine metagenome | isolation source: seawater | place: Atlantic Ocean: North West | collected 2012
TGGAGCATCAAGCCCTGTAGCAGCACTTTTAGCTACAGCATCAAAAACACTAGGATTTATTGGTTTAATGCGTATTTTAATGATTATTACATTGCCAGAAACAGGTGGAACTGCTGTTTGGATGTTAGCATTTGGAATATTATCTGTAATTACAATGACATGGGGTAATTTAGCTGCATTGGGAAGTGAAAATCCAAAACGTATGCTTGCATATTCTTCAGTAGCTCACGCAGGATATATGATGGCTGCTTTAGTTGCTGTTGCTGCTTGGAAAAATGGTAGTTTTACAGACGATGGTGTAATGGCCGCAGAACTAATAATTGGTGCGATCATCTTCCACTTATTTGTCCTTATTAGCTTTAAAATTGGTGCATTTATGGTAATTTCACACCTAGAAACTGAAGATGAAGTTACTGATATGTCTAGTTTACATGGATTGGCGAAAAGAGAACCAATTATTGCGACTTCGATGTTCATATTTATGTTAGCATTAGCAGGTGTTCCACCTCTTGCAGGTTTTATGTCAAAATTCTTAATGGTAACTGGAATTGTTCAAGTTGCTTCTGCAGATGTGATATCCAATACAGATATTGATCTGATTCCAACATTTTTAGGAATGCATTGGACATTTTTCCTAGCAATTGCAATTTTCATTAATAGTGCGATTAGTCTATACTATTATCTTAGAATTGGTGTTTTAATGTTCTTTGAAGAAGCTAAGACAAGATTACCATTACCTAAAGTTTCAGTACTAAGGTTTGTGATATTATTTTGCGCTTTAGGCACAATCTTCTTCGGTATTAATTCAGATTGGTTAGTAGAATCTGCAATTGAGGCTGCTTCTACATTATTTTCTAATTCTTAAGCATCTTGTTTAAATCAAGGAGTTGAGACGGAGAACTATGGGCAGACGTTTCCAAGAGAAAGTCGATAACGAGGAATTAGCTCGATTAGAATCTGATGTAGGACCAATAAGAGTTTTAATGCCTAATGTAAAAATCAACGAAATGTTTGCAATTGCAGACAATATACTAGGCGGAAGAAGAGTAAGTGTAGTTTGCGCAGATGGTAAAACTAGAATGGCTAGAATACCTGGGAAAATGCGAAGAAGACAGTGGGTTCGTGAAGGTGATTTAATCATTATTTGGCCATGGGATTTTCAAGATAGTAAAGCCGATGTTAAACATAGATATTCAAAGACTCAAGCAATTTATTTGTCAAGAAAAGGTGTTTTACCAGAAATAGTAGACTTATTTGGTTCTGGTGAAGATTTACAAGATGATACTGATGATAGTGGAATCTGGAATGAAACACCTAAAAGTACTAATTCCGATGAAGATAAAGATGAAACAGAATCTAATGATGATGAAGAAATTAATTCTGATGACATTGATGATTTATTTGGATGATGATCACTTATGGAAGATTCAGAAAAGTTTGATGAATCATTTCCTCAATCTTGGGACCAATTAGTAGATGAATTTGGTGAAACAAAAAAGAAATTTAAAAAGAAAAAATATAAAATTAAAGATGAAAGTTCTAATCATTTAAAAGATACAAATCAACGATGGAGATGGATGGTTGAACCAAAGTATAAACAAATGTTTGATGAAATCGAACAAAAAATACAGGGTGCAATTGGAGTAGGTAAATTTGAATGGGTTGATCGTAGAGTATTTGATCAGGTTTTTGACAGAATGACTTTACTAGGCATTTACAAATTAATGCAAGCTGGAGAAATCGGACAAATTAATTGGCCTATAGCAAGGGGTAAAGAAGCACATGTGTTCCATGGTTTCAGTGTTAATGGCACAATAGCTGTGAAAATATTTCATACATCAAATGCCGTTTTTAAAAATTTAATAAAATACATTGAAGGTGATCCTAGATTCGGTGGATTAAAAAGAAAACATAGAGATTTAGTTACTGTTTGGGTACGTAAAGAACATAGAAATCTATTGAGAATGAAAAAATGCGGACTAAATGTGCCTGAACCTTTAGGAATCCATCAAAATATTCTGATAATGACCTATATTGGTGATGAAGAAAAACCCGCACCTAGATTGAGAGATGTAAAGGTTGAAAACCCAGAAGAAGTTTTTTCAAAACTTAAAAATTTCATTCGTGTTTGCTGGCATGAAGCTAAATTAGTACATGCTGATTTTTCAGATTACAATATCTTATGGCATGATAATGAACCAATGGTCATTGATGTTGGTCAAGCAGTTTCAGATAAACATCCTCATGCTAAAGAATTCTTAGTAAGAGACGTTCAGAGATTAATCGATTGGGGGAAAAAATATAATTTAGAAAATGACTTAGCTGAAATATTATATGATATTCTCAATTAGATTCTGAAACAAAGATTTCATCAAATCCATTTCTCATCCATAATGTAAATAATAACCCAATTACAATCTGTGACATGGCAAATACAAGTATTGCATCCCTTAAAGTTAGATAGTTTTGATCAACTGCAATACTTGCTAAAAATGCTGATGCTGCGTTAAACATTGCCATTAGCAATAAATCTGAAGCAAATACACGCCCTCTCCATTCATCTGGAACTCTTTCTTGTAACATTACATTCGACAAAACCCAATTAGACCCGCTTGCAGCATGAGAGAATATTATCAATATAATTGATAAAAATGTCCATTCAACTAATCCAAAAATAAAGTAAAATAGTCCGCTAATACTTATTAGTACCCCGATTAGATACTTCCATTTCCTTCTATCTTTGAACAATGAACGTGAAACTAATGGTCCAACACCTACACCAATTGCTCTTGCTAAAAACATGACTCCAATTCCTACTGCAAAGTCACCAACACCAATCTCATCACCAACTAAAACTATCAAAAAGATTAATCCTCCGCCACCAATAGTCCAAACTGATTTTGCAAAAACTAATTTTAATACATCTCTCTTACTAAGTATATACTTCCACCCATAAATAATGTCTGAAATTCCTTTTTTAATTATTGAACCATGAGTTTTTTTATTCTTTTTCTGAGGTATATGGATTGTTGAAATAATTAATGCTGAAATTAAAAATGTAATCGAATCAACAATAAATGCTACATTGACACCATATTTTGCTGTTACAAATCCCCCAATTGCACAACCAAAACCTAACATTGCTGACCAAGTTGCCGTATCAATTGCATTTGCAGTCAATAGTTCATTTTCCTTGACAATATTTGGAAGTGCTGCTCTTGATGCTGGTACTTCCAGGGCATGTAAAGCCATCAATAAAAATACTAAGAAGTAAAGTAAAACTAAATCATCTGAACCGTCTACAAAAATTAAACATAATGCTACTATTGAACTTAAAACATTAGCAATTACCATAATTTTCTTACGATTATACATATCTGCTAACATTCCAGTAAATGGTTGAGGAACTGCAAATGCAAGCATTCTCAAAGCCAAAATTCCCCCTAATGCTAACTCAGAACCTGTAATTTCAATTACTAAAACAAATATTGCTACAGTATTAAACCAAGTCCCACCATTAGAAATTAAAAAAGAAAGCCAGAAACGTAGATAAGTAGGATTAGTTCGAAATAACTGAATAAATCCCACTTCTAATTCCTCTAAACTATAAGAATTAGAAGATGTTTGAGCATTTTCTCTTGCCATTATTCAATCCTATCTCCTAAAGACCTTAACAAGTTGTATTCAAAATCTATCGCGATGTTCAAAACTAATGCATATGTCAGCGAGGGATATGCAGAGTAGCCTTAAGATTCCAAAGAAAAGAATCGCAATGATAATTGGAAAGGGAGGAATTACTAAACGTATGCTAATTGAAAAGGGTGGTTGTAAATCAATATTTGTAGATTCAAATACTGGAGATGTCACCATTAATTGGGGTGAACCTGGATCATTTGATCCATTAATGATGATGAAAGTTCCAGATGTGATTAAAGCAATTGGAAGAGGAATGAATCCTAAAAAAGCAATGTCATTATTAAATGATGATATGCTATTTGAATTAATTGAATTGAAATCTTTCGTAGGTAAAAAGGCAAATCAACAACGTAGAATTAGATCAAGAATAATCGGTTCTGAAGGTAAAATACGAAAGCGAATTGAATCTTTAACCGATTGCGAGATTACTGTTTATGGCGGCACAGTTGTCATTATTGGTGATGATATAGGGCTTCCTATGGCCAGTGATGCAGTCAGAAAGATACTGAATGGAGCCGAACATGGACCTGTCTTGAAAAGACTAGAAGTAGTTCGAAAGAAACATAGGATTACATCAAAATATCTTGACAGTATTCAAACTAAAGAAACATCCTTTGGATTTGAACACCTAGTTCCAGGATTAAGTGATGTTGCTGAAAGACGAAATAGAAGATATAAAAATTCGCAACCAGACATAAATGATGAAGAAGACTTATCTAAACTAATGTCATTAAGTGATGATGAAACTATTAATTGGTCAGAAGAATAACTAATTTTTATATTTTCTGTTAATTATTCCAGAAATCAAAAGCCCTACAATCATTAAAGAAAATAAAGATGGAGTAAAGCCTGAAACTATTCCAACAACTTGATCCCCGTCCGCTCCTGAGACAATTAAATATCGATCATTATTTCCTTCATCTCTTTCATCAATTTGATCGCCAGAATCAACTAAAACTCTAACATCCCATTGACCGCCACTAGTTAAGGAAAAAGTCCAATCAATTCCATGTTCAAGATCTGTCATACTACCTAGAGGTATTGTTTCTGTACTGATTGTTGTCCATTCCACTGTAGAGTCTCTATCTGCTGGAGCAATTTGTAATGTTGCATCAAAAGAATCCATAAATGGTTCATTTGAAATTATAGTTGATGATAAAGTAAAAACTTGACCACTTCCTGTTCTAATTATTAATCGATCTAATTGTGTTAAATCCCAAGAAATATCTATACCTGGTAAAATTGTGACAAACATTGGATCGGTTACTTTCTGATTACCTGCATTATCAGTAATCGTCGCTCTAAGTATTACATACTGATTTTCTTTTAATTCCCAAATAATTCCCGAAATTATGGCTGAAAATGTATCTGAATCATCTGTCGTGGTTGCTAAGGTAGTCCAACCGTTACCATCATCTGGAGAATCGCCTGAACCATCTAAATCAAAACCGTATTCAATAATTGTATTTGTTGAGTCTATACCAGAATCTATATCTGATGTCATAAAAGAAATTTCTATATTTTGAACTGTACTTGTTGTTATTTCAGGAATCTCCCATCCATGAAAATTAGGATTTAAATTATCAATATTGACTGAAAAATTTACTAATAATCCTTTGTTTCCAAGTAAATCTACAGCCCTAAATTGTAAAGTTAATTCTCCAGAGCTTACAGAAATTGCTGAACTACCAGATGAAGAAATCGATTGCCATCCATTTCCATTTGGTAAGATTTGATATTCATATGAATCAACACCTACACCTCCATTATCAGTTACACCTACATTTAAATTGGAAACATTAATTTCATTTGTTGAAATCCAATCATCAGAAGAAATTGACTTACTAACTCCATTATCATCATAACTTAAACTTGGAGAGCCTACAGTAGGACCTGTCCTATCAATACCAATATACAATGTTGAAGTTGCTACATTTGAATCTAAATCTTGGACCGTCAAAATGGGATTGAAAATTCCTTCATCTAACCCACCAGTAATTTCCCATTCATAATCAAAAGGAGATACATCTGGCGAGGGTGTATCTCCAGGAGAATTTGATAATGATGCGAAATCAATATTATCATCTGTAGCTGACCATTCAAATGAAAGTGAATCTGTTTCATCTACAGAAAACCAAGCCCTTGTAGATGGTGATATCCCATCGCCTAATTGTGGACTAAGTATTGAAAAATCCGTAATTACTGGTGTAGAACGACTTGATGTATTCATTTTTTGATTGTTTTTATCATCTAAATCAAAAAAATCTTGGGATGATATAAAATTAGTTTGTGAATTAATTACTAAAAATATCCCAAGAAAAAGGACTAACATGCGTGCACATTTTGACATCGGAACAAATGCACCAGAACAGACAACCGCTTCAATACTTGTGTTCAATTGGCGCATTATTGGCCAAAAAATACATCTATTCATTAAATGCAAATAAGTCATATCTTTTACCAAGGTTAATGAGCAACATTTCATCTAGTCGTATTATGGGACAAAAGAAGTTTAGTTCAATCATTACAATTTTGATGATCGTTCCTTTATTTTTAACTGTAATTTCTACGAGTCAAGCCGCAAGTATCGCTGGTGTTAATTTTTCAAATGATTCAATCAATATTTCTCCTGAAAGTCCAATAGCAGGAACTCCAATTTCTATCAAATTAACATTGAATAACAGTAATACTGAAATTTCAGAAGTTGATGTTTATTTTTACAAAAATTCCTATGAAGCAGGAAAAGAATGGAAAATTGAGCATGTTATCCTCAGTGCTAGTGATGGCATTACAGATTCGCAAACTAATGTAACTGTAATTTGGCAGGGTGTAAATGTTGATGATGATGGTATTTTTATCAGGGTTTATGACTCTGTTTCCGATAGTTTTTCACCTTCAGTTTTCAAATCATTCTCAGTTCAAGGGTTACCTGATTTAGTAATTGAAAATGTAGAAATTTCCCCCAATACAAACCTTCATGAAAATGATTTGTTCTATGCTAATATTACTGTTTTAAATCAAGGTACTGAAACCTCTGAATCAAATTCTATTAATCTTAATATTGAAGGAAGTGGAATTAGTGAGACTACAGAAATTAGCGCATTAGATGCAGATTCGTCAACTATAATTTCTTTTGAATCATTAGCACCTCAAACTGGAACTTGGACTATACAAATTTCTGTTGATTCAAATTATGAAGTAAATGAATTAGATGAACAAAATAACAATTGGAATGGAAATTTAGTTGTTACCGATATTCCTGATATGTATTTTTTTGGTGGACTTGTAGTAACTACAACAGAAGCGAGTATAGCCTCTGTTAACGGTCCATGGACACTATCTGGTTCAATATTTGCTACTGAACCTAATGATATTATTCAAGGGACAAATATTGATGTTGAAATTCTACTTGTAGATTCAAATAGTGATAGTGAAATTAGATTGAATAAAATTATAGAATGGAATTCAAATTCTAATCAACAAATGTTTACATTAGATTTTAGTAAAGATGATATTAATGATTTTTCAGCGGGTACACATGATGTTTCTATAATTATTAATCCCAATATTGAATATAATGGTGTTAATTCTAATGATATAATTAGTTCTAATTTCCAATTAGCTGATTCCCCCAATGTAAATGTCAATATTATTTCAGAATCAACTAATAATGTTGTAACTGTAGATAGTAATATCTCATTTTATGTAAATTTAGAAAATACTGGTTCAGTTAGTTCATCGGGAACATTATCAGCTAATTGGAGAGGTGCCTCCTATGGGCCTTATGAATTAACTATTGGTCCTAATGCAGTAGAAATAATACCAATTGAAGTAGAAACTGGTTCTACTAAAGGTGAGCAAATTTTTAGCATTATGTGGCAACCAGATACAAATTGGATGGATTCAGATAATCTAGATAATGTTGATCAAGTTACTGTAAATATAGAAATCCCATTCTTATTAAATTTTGACTTATATAGTGTAAATATCACCCCAAATCAACCATATATAATGGGTAGTGAACATACACTTTTAATTAATGTTGATTCTAGTGATTCAGGAAGTCAAACAATAGAGTGTAGAGACAAAGATGATGAATTGATTAATAGTAAAAATCTAATTTTTACAGAACAAACCAAAAGAGACTTGTTTGAATGTACATTTACTCCAAATAATACCGGATTATACGAATTGAAATTAATTTTTGTTGAAGAAGGTGGCCAAGATTATACAATGACATTACAGATTGATCCACCAGATTCTTTACTAAATATTGAAAGTGAAGATACATCAGATTTCTTAAAATTACTAATTCCTTTTACTTTAGTTCTCATAATAGCATTAATTGCAGGAATAATACTAACAAGAAATAGAATTGATTTGTCAAACGTAATTTATGTTGATATAGAAAATGATGGTTATGACCCTGAAGAATTAAATATCTCAATTGGAGATAAAGTAATGTGGACAAATTATGATGAAGATGATAAACATACAGTATCTGCAAAATCATTAAATGAAGAAGGACAATTATTATTCCATTCAGGAGATTTAGAAGATCATGATGAATTCCTACATGAATTTACTGTTGTTGGTAAATTTGAATATGGATGTAAGTATAATTCTAAATTTTATGGTGTAGTAAATGTATTTGGACTCGAAGATGAAGATAGTGATGAAATTATCAAAGGTTCAACTCAATTTGCTTCAGACATCGCTGAAATGGGCTTTAATGAAAATGAATTAGAATCCGATTGGGATGAACGTATTAGTGAAGCTGAAACAGAAGTTGAAAATATACGTTCAAAACAAGAAGCTGAATTAATTGAAGATGAAGAAATTAATCTTGATATTGAAGATGAAAATGTAAAAATGAAGATTGATGATGAAGATTCTGAATTAATTTCCCAAAGAGGGAAATATAACCAAAATATGGAAGAAATTTTGGCCAGTAAAGGAGAATTAAAAGCACTTAAAGATGAAGATGTTGAACTTACGGCAAGTGATGCAGGAATGAGAGCTGAACTATACGCATTGACTGGTGAAGAAGGGGTAATGCCTGGTGAAGAAGTAAAAATTGGTCTGGGTACTAACAAAGATCACTTAGAAGGAGCCGCTGATTTTGTAGGTAATCAATTACCAAAAATGGATGCAGACTTTACCTTTGATGATTCAGAAGAACCAGTCAAAAAAGAAGTTGAACAAAAAGTTAAGGATGAAAAAATAAATGCTGAAACTGCAGAATGTGGTGGTTGCGGTGCTGAGATACCTATAGATGCAAAAGAATGTCAAATCTGTGGTGCTAAATTTGAATAGTGCTCGTCAGCACTCATAGGGTTCGTCATCACCAAATGGCTCGGCTGACCCTCTTCGCTTCATTCGAGCAAAATATTCCAAAAATTCATTATTCATGAATTATGGTATTAAATTTTAATTTTTATGCGTTGGTTTCAAGCGTATGAAGAGATTCGCTTAGTTTGATGAAGGGAGCAAGTAGTGTTTTAACGCTGATTCTAGCTTCTCTAATTATAACTTCATCAATGGGATGTTTTGGATTAGTTCCAATGAGGGAATCTCTTGAATTAATGCGAGGAGAGCCAATAATTGAAACAATAGACTATAAAACAAATATTAGTTATACATTTCAAACCGCTCAATCAGAGGTTTATCAAAATTCATCTAATTTTGAAGTAACTGAAAGTGTATCTGAATTAATTATTTATGTTCGTGTTTCAATGCCTGATCCTCTTGATTTATCTCAACAAATACGTGAATTAATTTATGACACTACAGGAGTTAATGTTTCCACTTTAAGTCAAGAAGCAAGATATGTACATGTAAAAATTAAAAATCCAAATGGTGAAATTTTTTATGAAAAATTAGCAAGTGAATCGATTGAACCAGTAGTTGAAGTTCATAGACCACCATTAACACCAGGAACCTGGGTTTTAGAGGTTGAAGCAAGAGGATATGGATTCAATATTTTTGAAGTTGTAGAAGCTGAAGATAATTTCGCTGCAATTATTACTGTCACATCTGAATGTGTAAAATTTTCTGAAGAAGATTGTCAGATTTAATTTCAAGACAAGGAATCATTACAAACATGTTTTCTAGAACAATTCCTACATTTACCTATTTGTTGATGATTTCTTTTTGCATCACCTTCAATAGTTAATCTTTGAACTTCCTGTATATTTTCCATTAATAAACTTCTATTTTCATCATTCCATTCAATCGGAAATGCAATATCTGTACCATAACGTAATGCACCATAAGGTGGTTTTGAACCAGTAGATGATTCAATTAGATGGATATAAGCCAAAAGTTGTATTTTATGACTTAAATGTGGCTCATTAGGTATCTTTCCTGTTTTTTGTTCTACAGGAATAAAATTTCCATCAATAATCACTATTTGATCTGGACGGCCTCGCAAACCAATCTCCTCGTCAGATAAAATTGATGATTCCTTACTATCATCACTATAGTTGATTTTTGTTGAATAATCGATTCCAAGTTCAACGCTTAATTTCTCTCTAGCTGCTATTGAACGAAGAACCTTAAATAATTGAGAGGATGAAATAATTAACCAAAATAATGCAACTAAAGCCAAAACCAAAGCTGCTTGTTGTCTATTATCTGCTGCATACAATGATACACCATGGAGCATGATGACGATTGAAGAAAGTAAAGCAAATCCTTCAATTCTTCCTCCACTAATCCAACCTCCAACGAAATCAACAGTTTGCCAAACAGGTTTGAAAATTTTTTGATCAAATGTTTGTACGATTTTATTATGTTCTATCTCTGGTTCATTCCAACCAAAGTTCTCTCTCCAAGGTAATGCTATCATTAAAATAGATACAAATAAAACGCTAGCAGACAACATTACAAGAAACTTGCCAAGTTCCTGGGGAGGAACAAAATCAGTTGTAGATAATGCCCAGGATATATCTATTGAATCTGAACTAACACCCCTAATAATTAGTATACATTCATTACAATCTGAACTTAATCTAAACGTAATTTTTTCCTCAGAACCATTTATTAATTCGAAAGGACCAGCCATGAGATTATTATTTCCATCAATCACGATTAAATCGGTTCCATTCCATCCATCCCCTTGAGTGTCGTACATAGTCAAGTAATACCATCCAGAATCTAAATCTCCAATATTCTCTGCTCCGAAACCATCTCCAGAGATTCCTAAGTAATCATCTTCTAAGTAAACAAAAGCAAATGAATCTATTAAAAAAATAATTACAATTGAAAGTGTCCATGTCCATACCGCTATTTCTCTGCGGGAGTCTATACTTCGATTGTGAAATGATTCTATTTTATCATGTATTTTCTGATGTTTATCTATCCCTGCACTAATTGCTTCTCCTTTACCATCATGTCCTTCTTTTGCTAATTTCCATGAAAGTGGGCAATATGCATGTCGCTCTAAATCACTGGCAGAAACTGAAATTGCAACACCATCAGCATCTTTCCAAAAACCATTTTCGTCTCGTGATGCTTCGTCCATGGAAACGCCCAACATATGCTACTAAACTCATTAGACATCAACCTAACGTATTGATGATATTGAGAATTGTTTGAAGTAAATTTGGGGCGATGGCATTATGAAGGGGTGGTTAGTAGCCCCGCCGCTGAGGAACTATAATGGATGAGACTATGGCCCCATTAGTTGATTTTGAAACATACGAGGCGAATGCTGTAAATATCGGAACACAGCAAAGAAGTGCCGACATGATGAAGTTTATTCAAGAAGTTAGAGATGATGGTTTATATTTAATAGATTTAACAAAAACTGATGAAAGAATTCGTGTAATTACGAAATTCATTAATCAATATGAACCTGAACAAATTGTAGTTACAAGTGCTCGACAATATGGTCAAAGGCCTGCAAGAATGTTTGCCCAAGCAATTGGTGCAAAATCACTAGTTGGTAGATTTATTCCTGGAACCTTTACAAATCCAAAATTACCCTCATTCTACGAGCCTAGAGTGTTAATAGTAACAGACCCTGCTGCTGATCAACAAGCTGTAAGAGAAGCCGTTGGTTCTGGAGTACCAATAGTTGCAATATGTGACGCAAATAATAATCTTAGAAATGTTGACCTTGCTTTACCTGCAAATAATAAAGGTAGGCGTAGTTTAGCCTTACTATATTGGTTGTTAAGCCGTGAAGTATTAAAACAACGTGGGCAAACTACCGATGAA
>MDSW01130064.1_pt1 | contig 11919 bp, 11 predicted proteins | sample 811171 | NCBI WGS metagenome assembly MDSW01 (sample SAMN05326641, study PRJNA326480) | marine metagenome | isolation source: seawater | place: Atlantic Ocean: North West | collected 2012
AAACAATTGATAATTTATTATAAAGTATTATAAATTGAACAAATATATGGCGGGGGAGCTCAGTTGGTTAGAGCACAGGACTCATAAGCCTGGGGTCGGTGGTTCGAATCCACTCCCCGCTACCACAAGTAAATGAAAAAAAAAATATTAATTATTTTTAAATATCCGAGTCATTGGAACATATTTGTAATAAAAAAATTCTTAAAATTTTACGATGTAAAACATATATTCTTAAATCAAATTAAAAAAAATTTTTCAGGGACAATTATTGAAATAAATAATTTTATTGAAAATAATAAAATAGAAATAGTTTTTTTTGATGTCGATTATCAAAAATTTATAAATTATTATTTTTTAAAAAAAATTAAGAATATTAAAAAAATTATGCTTACATTTGATGATTATGAAAGACATGACTTGAACTCAATTACTGCAGCAGGATGTGATTTGGTTTTGTCCGCATGCCCAATATCAGCACTTAAATACCAAGAGGTGGGTTACAAGGCTCATTTTATGCCATTAGAATCAGACGGAAAATTTTATGAAAAAAAAGAACTTAAAAAAGAAATCGATGTACTTTTTTTTGGAAAAGTTAATGAAGATCGCAAAAACTATCTAGACCATATTAAAAATAGTGGTATTCAAATTAAAATAGTTGGTAATAATGACGAAAACCGAATTTCCGATGAGGATTTGGTTAGTTTGATTTGTAAATCTAAAATAGTTGTAAATTTTTCTAAGTCTACCTGGGAGTCAGTTAAAACAGTATCAGAGGGAGATATATTTAAATTTAATTATCAGTTCAAGGGAAGAATTATACAAGCAGGCTTATGTGGTACATTATGCGTAACGGAATATGCTCCACATCATAGTTTATTATTTAATTCAGGTGAAATTTTAGAATTTAATTCAAAGGAACAGTGTGTGACTATCTTGAAAGAATTATTAAATAATGAAAAAAAATTATTAGATTTTACAAGTAGATTAGAGAACAAGGTAAAAAACTTTTACGAAGATGATAAATTTTTTAACAAAATTTATGAAGCGATTAATATAAAAAATTTAAATAAGCAAAATATCAAAACAATACCTTTTTGGTATATGAGAATTGCTGTAAAACAAATTCTTATTAGAGATGCTACTATTTTAAGTTTACCAAACACTTTAGTCCAATTTTATGAAGTTTTTAAAATCATAAAAAAGTCAAAAATTTATGTTCAATTACTAATTTTAGGAGAATCTTTAATCAACATTTCGTGGTATTCAATTTTAAGGACGATTAAAGTAAAAGGAGTTGGAAAAAATAGACATCTTGATAAATAAGAGTAGTAATAATTTATGAATAAAAACGAACTAATTAAATTTGAAAACGATATAGCATCAATTTTTAATTCAGGAAAAATTAGAGCACCAATACACCTGTACTCAGGAAATGAGGAATTTTTAATAAAATTCTTTAAAAGAATAAAAAAAAATGATTGGGTTTTTTGTTCATGGAGATCACATTATCAATGTTTATTAAAAGGTGTTCCACCAAAAAAACTAAAGAAAGAGATAATAGAAGGAAAATCAATTTCATTATGTTTCCCTGAATATAAAATATATTCCTCAGCTATTGTCGGAGGATCATTACCTATCGCCGTTGGAATGGCGTTATCTTTAAAAAGAAAAAAATCTAAAAATAAAGTTTATTGCTTCATGGGTGAAATGACTTCTGAGACAGGAATTGCCCATGAAACTATTAAATATAGTATTAATAAAAAGTTACCTATACATTTTATTGTTGAAGATAACAAAAAATCGGTTTGTACTGATACAAGAAAAACTTGGTCTCAAAATAAACTTACATATGAAAAGTCATCTCAAAAATACGTAACTTATTACAAATATAATTTAAAGTATCCACACGCAGGCGCTGGAAAGAGAGTTCAATTTTGAAAAAAAAATATTTTGAAGAATTAAAAAAATCTATGGAATTTTTAGGCTCAAAAAAAAATACGATTTTTATTGGACAGGCCGTTGAGGTACCAGGTACAGCAATGTCTAACACTTTAAAAAGAATATCCAAAAAAAAACTACTTGAACTTCCTGTGGCAGAAGAAATGCAAATGGGAGTTACCCTTGGTTTAGCAATGGATGGTAATATACCAATTAGCATTTATCCCAGATGGAATTTTTTATTATATGCAGTAAATCAAATGATAAACCATGTTGATAAATTTACTGTAATGGCGGGAAAAAAAATAAAACCGAAAATAATTATTAGAACCGGGGTTGGATCCAAACGACCACTTCATCCTCAATTTCAACATGTTGGAGATTTTACACAAGCTTTTAGAAAGATGACAACGACAATAGATGTTATTCAATTAAAAGAGCCTAAAGATATTTTTCCAGCTTACAAAAAAGCCCTATTAAGAAATGATGGAAAAAATACAATTTTAGTTGAGTATGGTGACTATTATAATGAAAAATAATTTTAAATGATAATTACAAAAACTCCTTATCGTATATCTTTTTTTGGGGGAGGAAGCGACTATCCTTCATGGTACAAAAAAAACGGCGGTGAAGTATTATCGTCAACAATTGATAAATATATTTATATTTCTTGCCGTTTTTCTCCAAAATATTTTAAAGAAAAATATAGAATTGTTTGGAGAAAAATCGAAAACGTTCAAAGCATAAATCAAATAAATCATAAAGCCGTTAGAGAACTTCTTAAATATCTTAAAATAAAACGAGGTTTAGAAATTCATTATTATGGGGATTTACCAGCAAGAAGTGGTATGGGCTCGAGCTCTTGTTTTACCGTAGGTCTAATGCAATCATTATGTAAAATAAAGAAAATCAAATTAAACAAATCACAGCTAGCAAATAAAAGTATATATTTTGAACAAAAAATCATGAAAGAGGTGGTTGGATCCCAGGATCAAACCTCAGCCTCCTATGGAGGATTTAACAAAATAATATTTGAAAGGAATAACCTAATAAAAGTTAAAGAAATTTCATCAAATAAAAATATTAAAAAACTAAACAATAATTTAATTTTAATTTATACCGGTATAAATAGAACAGCTCACAAAATTGCCAATAAATATGTTAATAAACTTACAACGCAAAAAAGAGATCATATAAACAAGATTATGGGATATGTTAGAGACGGTGAAAATATTTTAAACTCTGGAGAAATAGATGATTTTGGTAGACTTTTACATGAGGCATGGATGGAAAAAAAAGCTTTAAGTAATTTAATTTCAAATGCAAAAATTAATGAAATATACGAACAGGCCCTAAGATATGGTGCATACGGAGGAAAGCTTTTGGGAGCAGGCGGAGGCGGTTTTCTATTAATGTACATGAAGGAGAAAGATAGAAATGTTTTTTTTAAAAAATTTAAAAGCTTAGTCAATATACCTTTTACTTTTACAAAGTCTGGAAGTGAAATTATTTTTGATAAGATAACTGGTAAATAAAATGAAAATAAATCATCCATTGATGCATAATAACTTTTTAAATTCAGACATGAATGAAGTAAGGAAATTAGTAAAAGATAAAAATTTAATTTTAACTCAATCAAAAAAAGTTTTAGAGTTTGAAAAAAAATGGTCAAAATGGCTGGGGGTAAAATATAGCGTTTTTGTAAATTCTGGATCCTCTGCTAATTTCATAAGCATGTTAATTTTAAAAAACTTATTCAAAAAAAAAAAAGAAATTATTGTTCCTTCTCTAACTTGGGTTTCTGACATAAATTCGGTAATAATGTGTGGATTTAAACCAATATTTGTAGATATAGATCCTAGAAATTTATCAATGAATCTTGATCAAGTTTTACAAAAAATTAATAAAAATACACTTGCTGTTTTTATTACCCATGCCCAAGGGTTTAATGGTCTATCTGATAAATTCCTTAAAGAAATTAAAAGGAGAAATATTCATTTGATAGAGGATGTTTGCGAATCTCATGGGGCAACTTTTAAAAAAAAAAAATTAGGTACATATGGATTGATATCAAATTTCTCATTTTATTATGCACATCATATGTCTACAATAGAGGGCGGTATGGTTTGTACAAATAATAAAAAAATTTATGAAACGGCAAGAATTTTAAGGTCCCATGGCATGGTTAGGGAGACTCAAAATATAAAATTTCAAAATGAAATGATAAAAAAATATCCAAAATTATCACCGCAATTTATTTTTTTATACCCAACTTTTAATTTTAGAAATAATGAAATTGGCGCGGTTATTGGTTTAAACCAACTTAAGAGATTAAATAGGAATAATAATAGTAGGACAAGAAATTTTAAACTTTTTTTGAAACTTCTCGATCCTACAAAATATAGAATAGATTATAATGTTAAAGGGAGCTCTAACTATGCAATTCCAATCGTATTTAGAAAAAAAAGTTTAAAGTTTAGAAAAAATTTTGAGAATACTCTTAAAACATATAATATTGAATTTAGAAGAGGAAATGCTGGAGGTGGAAATCAGTTGAGACAACCATATTTAAAGCCATATTTAAAAAAGATTAACTTTAAAAATTATTCCGAAGTAGAACATGTTCATTCCTTCGGATATTATATTGGGAATTACCCAAGTCTTAAAATATCAAAAATTAAAAAAATTTGTAAAATTTTAAATGACATAAGATTTTAAAATGAAAAAAGAAAAAAAAATAGATTGTTGTTTTTTAGTTCCTAATAATTCAAAAAAATCATACCAGAAACTATCGGAAACATATTCTGCAATAGAACCACCAACATGGGCGTTACTTTTGGCACAATCTGTTAGATCCATTGGTTTTAACCCATCAATTATAGATGCTAATGCTGAAAATTTAGATGAGAATGCAATTTTTAAAAGGATACAAAGTTTGAAACCTTCTTTAATTTGTTTAGTAGTTTATGGTCAAAACGTAAATGCCGGAACTACAAATATGAGCGGCGCAGTAAGTTTGTCAAGCTACCTAAAAAAAAAAGATATTAATCTAAAAATATCTTTCATCGGATCACATGTTCAAGCCTTGCCGGTTGAAACCTTAAAAACGGAAAAGAGTATCGATTTTGCTTTTACAAATGAAGGAGTATATGCTTTAAGAAACATTTTAAAGCTAAAATCTTTTGATTCTATTAATTTAAAAACAATTAATGGAATTGCATATAGAGATAAGAATCACATATTTTTAAATCCTCCAGAAAAAGTAGTTCCAACAAATAGAATGGATATAGACCTACCAGGTTATGCATGGGATTTATTACCATTTAAAAATAATCCTCTAGACTTGTACAGGGCACCCATGTGGCATGCAGAATATGATTTCAATAAAAGAACTCCCTACGCAAGTTTACAAACAAGTTTGGGATGCATGTTCAAATGTAATTTTTGTATGATAAACCTGATAAATCGTAATGACTCAGATGAAATCGGAGTCGCATCTAATTATAGCAATATGAGATTTTGGTCGCCAGATTTTATTATAAAAGAATTTGATAAATTAATTTCGATGGGTGTTAAGACAATCAGAATCGTTGATGAAATGTTTTTATTAAATCCCAAATATTATGTCCCGTTATGCGAAAAATTAGCGGAAAGAAACAAAGATGACTCTTTAAGAATGTGGAGTTACAGCAGAGTAGATACAGTAAAAAGGCCAGAAATTTTAAACTTGGTAAGAAAGGCGGGAATCAAATGGCTAGCTTTAGGCATTGAAAGTGGTGACAAATCAATCAGGCTAGAAGTTTCAAAAGGTAAATTTGAAGATGTAGATGTAAAAAAAGTAATAAACAAAGTGCATGAAGCAGATATTAATGTTATGGCAAACTACATTTATGGACTACCCGGTGATACCGAGGAAACGATTAAAAAAACATTTGAACTTAGCCTTGATCTTTGTACTACTGGCTGGAATACTTACGCTGCGATGGCACTTCCTGGAAGCCAGTTATATAAAGAAGCAATCGAAAAAAAATATAATTTACCCGAAAATTATGAAGGGTATTCATTCCATTCATATGATACCTTACCATTACCCACGGATAAACTAACAGCTGCTGAAGTTATAAAATTAAGAGATGATAATTTTATAAAATATCATAATCACAAGCCATTTTTAGATAAAATTGAAAAAAAATTTGGAAAAACCGCTGCTCAAAATATAGTTGAAATGTCAAAGATAAAACTTAAAAGAAAAATATTGGGTGATCAATTATAATTATACCAAGATAATTATTATGTTAAATTTAAAAATAATTAAAAATTCTACATTTAAGGACCACAGAGGTTTTTATTGGACAACCTGGAAAAAAGGTACATTAAATAAAATTGATTTCAATCACGATAAGTTTTCAATTTCTAAAAAGAATGTCTTAAGAGGATTGCATTGTGATTTTAAATCTTGGAAATTAGTTACCTGTACATTCGGAAAAATTTTTTTTGTTGTAGTAGATTTAAGAAAAAAATCAAAAAACTATTTAAAATATAAAACTTGGACATTAAGTCATCAAAAACCCACTTTGATTCTTGTACCACCTTATTATGCAAATGGACACTTGTGTATTTCAAATAAATGTGTGTTCCATTACAAATGGTATTATAAAGGCCGATATATAGATTCAAAGGAGCAAAAAAGTTATCGTTGGAATGATCCAAAAATAAAAATTAAATGGCCGATTAAAAAGCCAATTTTAAGTAAAAGAGATAAAAATTCTAAATTTTTGTAATATGAAAAAAATATTAATTACTGGCGGAGGTGGTTACGTTGGTTCGATGTTATCTACTAAACTTATAAATTTGGGACATCAGGTTACTGTCTTAGATTTAATGAAATATGACAAGGGATCTCTTAATCATCTTTATTATCATAAAAATTTTAAATTAGTCAAAAATGACGTAAGAGATAGAAAAATATTAAAATCATTATTAAAAAAAAATGAATATGTAATACCATTAGCAGCGCTTGTTGGTGCACCATTATGTGATAAATATAAAAAAGAGGCTATATCTGTAAATCATAAATCAATTAAAACCTTGGTCTCTTTAAGTTCTAAAAAAAATAAGATTATTTTTTTAACAACAAACTCAGGTTACGGGGTAGGTGAAAAAAATAAGTATTGTAATGAAAATAGTCCACTCAAACCAATCTCACTTTATGGAAGAACCAAATGTGATGCGGAAGATGCGGTTTCTAAATCACAAAATTATATCTGTTTTAGATTAGCAACAGTATTTGGTTTCAGCTATCGTATGAGGACTGATTTATTAGTAAATAATTTTGTGTATAAATCAGTTAAGACAAACAAACTAACAATTTTTGAACCACATTTTAGAAGAAATTTTATACACATAAGAGATGTTGTATTAGGAATTATTTATGCAATAAATAATTTTCAAAAATTAAAATCAAATATATATAATTTAGGACTATCTACTGCAAATATAAGTAAATTAATGTTAGCAAAAAAAATTAAAAAGCAAATGAAGAGTCTTAAAATAAAAATTATTACAAACAGAAAAGACCCGGATAAAAGAGATTACTTTGTAAGCAACAAAAAAATTGAGAAAAAAGGTTTCAAAGCAAAAGTTTCTTTGGATCATGGAATTGATGAACTTATTACTTTATTTAAAATGGACAAAAAAAAAGTAATTAATAATTATTAAATTTTTTTAATTATATCTTTTATTTGGTGTAAAAAATTTTTTTTTGCGTACTCAAAATACAACTTACTCTTTTCAGCACAAATTTTATCTACAATTTGATCACCAATCATAAAACTTTTTTTTGTGTTAATATGCCATTTCTCATTTATTTGCCTTATCATTAAATTTCCAGGTTTTCTTAATTCTGTATTTTTTTTGTACTTTTTGATTTTTGCTTTTGGATGAAATGGACAAAAGTTAACATCATCAAAAAAAACCCCATGTTTTTCTAGTTTTATTTTTAGAGTATTATGAAGTTCGTAAAATTGTTTTAAAGTATAAATTCCCTTACCAATACCAGCCTGATTAGTAATTATAAAAATATAATGGTTCTTACTACTTAGATATTTTAAACCTTCAATCACTCCTGGTCTTAACTTGAAATCTTTAATTTTGTGTACATATCCTGTATCATAATTTATTACTCCATCTCTATCTAAAAATGCTGCAGGTTTAGTTCTATTTTTAAGCAACAAATATTTTGCTTTTTTAAAATTTTTTGGTGTTCCAATATCTAAAAAGAAATTATTTACAAACAAACCAGATATTTTTCCTTTTTTAATTAAACTAGGCAAAATATCATTTTCTAATGAAGAACTTATATTTTTTATATATTTAAAAATTCTTTTTTTAAAAAAATAAACTCCACCATTCATATATTTGTTTTTTTCATAAACAACCTTATTATTTTTTAAACCCATTGAAGATAATTTTCTATTTGATTTATAATCGTAATTTTTAACCAAACTAAGTGATCCAAACTTATTTTTTCCACATGTTCTTATCAATTTTTTTAAATTTACTTCTAGAAAAGTATCTCCATTAATAAGCACGAAATCGTTAATACCTCGCTTCTTTAAATTATTTAAAGCACCAGCAGTTCCCATAAGTTTTTTCTCTTTAAGACATATTATTTTAGTACAATTAAAGTAACTATTTTTATAGTTATTAAAAATATTATTAGATTTATATCCCCCCAAAATAAAAATATTTTTAAAGTGATATTTACCGTAACACTGTATTATGTAGTCCATAAATGGTTTATTATTAAAAATAGCCATTGGTTTTGGGGTATTCTTTAATAATGATTTTATCCTAGATCCTTTTCCTCCGGCTAAAATAACTAAATCTAAAGAGCTCATTTTGATAATCTACGGTTACTTTTTTTATCATTTTAAGATATTATTAAATAGTCTTTTATTCAAATATTATGAAATTAATTTCTTTTGTTTTCTCATTTAGAAATGAAGAAAAAAATTTAAAAAATCTTACTGATAGAGTACATAAAGCAGTAAAACAAACTGAAAATTGGAATTATGAATTAATATTTGTAAATGATGACTCAACTGACAATTCTGAAAAAATACTTTTAGACTTACAAAAAGACTTTCCAATTAAAATTATCAATATGTCCAGAAAATTTGGAACCAACCCATGTGTTTTAGCAGGATTTGAAAATTCGTCTGGTGATTGTATAATATATATGGACTCAGATCTTCAAGATCCTCCTGAGCTGATTACTGAACTTATTAAACAACATGAAAATGGTTTTGATATTGTACATACCAAAAGAATCAAAAGATTAGGAGAAACAAAATCAAAATTATTTTTAACGAATATTGCTTATACAATTATTGATAAACTTTCTGATATTAACTTGGAAAAAGATGTTGGTGATTTTAAATTAATTTCAAGAAGGGCATTAGATAAAATTTTAGAACAAAAAGAATATAATCCTTATATTCGCGGTTTATCAGTTTGGGTTGGATTTAAACAAACTTATGTTGATTATGTTAGAGACGCAAGAGGAGCTGGTGAGTCAAAGTTTTCATTGTTTGCTGAAGGACCAGTAACTCAGTTTATAAGAGGAGTGACTAGTTATTCATTAAAACCCCTTTATTTAGGTGTCTTGTTAGGATTTTTTGCATTTTTATTTTCAATTATTTTAATTGTTTACGCGCTTTATGCAAAACTCACAGGTATAGCGGTCCCAGGAACAACCAGTATAATTATTGTGGTCTCATTTTTTTCTGGAGCATTATTATCTACTATGGGTATCATGGGAATTTACCTAGCCAGAATTTTTGAACAAACTAAAGGTAGAACGAGATACGTAATTAAAAATATAAAAAATTACAGAAAATAAATATTACTGAATTTTATAAATTGAGAAAGATTTATTTTTCTTAAATAAATTTAGTTCTATATTCCATTCTGAGGGTACGACTATATAAGTTGCATTATATTTTTTATTCAATAATTTCCAGTCTTTTACATCTTTTTTTTCGAAACTTGATTTAATGAAATTATCCGGTAGATAAGTATTATTTCTTATTGGAGGGTTTTTTAAATCAACATTATAAACATCCTTCATTATTTCAAACACATTATTCACTAAATAAGGTTGATAGGGAATGAAATCAAATGAAGTTGTATCCAAGAGTATAGGTTTCAAACCAATTCTACTTGTATAACCCACTGTGGTCGAGGTAGTAATAAAATATCCTGGTAAATTTAAATTTGAAATTTCATTAAATATATTTGTATCTGTATACTTAGACTCAGTAAAAATATTTTCAAAAAATCTATCTTTTATTTTAATAAAATTTTTATAATGCTGTATTGAATAAACAAACAATATAATAATTATAAATATTTCAATGTATTTTTTTGTAAGATTAAAACGAGAAAAGATCATATAAACCAAAGAAATAATTAATGGCCAAGCAACAAAAGAATGTAAAATTAAAAATCTCGAAGGAATTACTCTTACAAAAATCTCAGGAAAAAAATGAGGCATTAGTTTGTAAAATATATAAAATATTAAAGATAAGATTACTGAAAAATTGAAGAATATTTTAAAAAGATCTTTTTTGTTATTTTGTAAATAATAAAAATTAATTAGAAATAATAATATTAAAGTTTTAATTAAATACTCATAATGTATTTTACCGTATGTATTTCTGTGACCGTCCCAGTACTCCATGTAGATGTCCAAATTCTCTAAATTGAAGTCTGTAATACCAATTTTGTTTTTAAAGTAAAAAACTAAGCTGATTAATGTTAAAATTAATCCTAATATAGCTCCTTTTGATAGTTCTTTAATTACATTTCTATCCTTAAAAAATATTGAAGAGACTATTAAAATTGAAGTAACCCAAATTCCCAGAACAGGATGTATACAAATTAAAAAAGCTGAAAAAAACCCTGATAATTTATAGTTATTATTTATTAATAAAGCAAAAATAAGTGACGAAACAGCTAAACCCATCATTCCATAAGTATTATTTGAAATCAAAAGTGATGGATAATCTGTATCTCCAAAGTTTTTTTCTAAAATTAATAATAATAAACTTGCTATTAAAGCTAAGTAAAAATTTTCAGTATATTTTTTAATAATTATAAATGCACTTAATGTGAAACAAAGCGAGCTTAAAAATAAAATAATATTTGAAGATATATCAATTGAAAATCCTGAAATTAATAAAATTTCAGAAAATTGATTTAATAGAGTCCAGCTATTAAAATAATAATATTTCATTGGTGAAATTGGCTCTGGATATTTAATTATCTCAGATAGCACAAGACCGCTATCAATCGACACTTGATATAACGAATGAGAAAAACTAAGAAAAACACTAAAAATTATAATTAAAAAAAATGCTAGGAAATTATTTTCTTTTAAATTCAAATTTTCAATCCAAATCTTTTGTTAATATATTTTTTAGGAATATTTTTGAAAAACTGTTTGTTTTTTATAAACCATAAAAAAGTTTTATTTAAACCTTCAGACAAAGATACATTGTGCCTCCAATTTAGTTCTTTTCTAATTTTAGTTGAATTAATAGCATATCTTCTGTCATGACCTGGTCTATCTTTTACATATTTAATTCGTGTCTTTTTTCCAATTAGGACTTTATTTTTTTTTGCTATGTTTAAAATATTTTTAATTAAATCAATATTTTTAACTCTTATACCGGTACCAATATTATAATTCTTACCTATTTTTCCTTTCAAAAAAATTTTTAATAAAGCTTCACAATTATCTTTTACGTAGATCCATTCTCTTATATTTCTTCCTTTTCCATACAATGGAATAGGTTTGTTATTTAAAATACTAAAAATAACTTTAGGAATGAATTTTTCTGGCAATTGTTTTGGTCCATAATTATTACAGGCATTTGCTATAACAATTTGTGATGAATAAGTTCTAAAATATGCTTT
>MDSW01138929.1_pt1 | contig 11918 bp, 26 predicted proteins | sample 811171 | NCBI WGS metagenome assembly MDSW01 (sample SAMN05326641, study PRJNA326480) | marine metagenome | isolation source: seawater | place: Atlantic Ocean: North West | collected 2012
CAAACACTCCTGTTCTGCCTTCAAAACCAGCACGAATATTTTCTTGTGCTTGCCGACCAGCTCTGCTTGTAACAGCAGCCCCAGAACTTGAACGCACAATATTGCCAGAGCTAGAACGAGCATAATATCCAGCGTCATCTTCTGATTCCGCCATCCTCATCATAGCCTCTTCCTGCTTCCTTTTCTTTTCTTTGTCTTCTGCTCTAGCTACAGTTCTCTGAAAAGAAGAAGTAGTTGCGCCACCGTTACCACCGCCACCACTCGGTTCATCACCCATAATTACCTCCTATGATAAAAAATATTTTGGCTTGTTGATGCTGTATGAAGTCTATTGCGTGTGCAATTCACCTTCTACGGAGTCCGTGTCAGTTTTTCAAGGCGGTCAACGTATAACACCTGCTTATACATGGGACCCCTAGTCTACGTTGAAGTTTATCTGCACAGCCGTAGAGGGAGTACGCACCACATCCTGTCTAAATCCTGCCCTGTCCATCAGGTCTCTGGCGGCTTCCAGCCGTACATACTGCGACTTGCTACCCAGCAACTCACGCATAGTTGCCATCGCTTGTGTGGCGTCCCATCCCAAAGTCATCATAGCCAACTGCTGTCGGTATTCGATAACGTGTTGTTTCTTCAGTGTATTATACGCCCAAGCTTTGTTCCTACCCAACTGCTGTGCGGCTTCACTGGGGTTGCAACCGTTATGCAAGATTGCATGCACCAACTCTGCTTGGCTTTCCGTCAGCTTTTCATTCCCAACTTGTGCGGCAGGGGCATGTTTCTCGATGTCTTCCATCGGAACAATCCCTGCTTTGTATTTCTCTTGTTGTGTAACGTTTGCTTTCGTCATATCCGTGGGCCAATCACTGCGTCTACGGACGATTATACATATCAATCTCAACTAGCTGTCAAGACACATTTTACGAAATCGGGGCTTTGTCGTCCGTTTTTCTTTTGTGGCGCATTCATTGAGCAAGACTTGCGCTTGCATGATTTTCGATTGTCTCCTTCTCGGAGTGCGGTCTTGCAGACGCTTTCTGCCTTACGGCTGTCTTGCCAGACGGGCTGACCTGTCTTGTCAGGTCAATCACGCTTTCATCGATGCGAGCAACACACTTACGAGATTTGGTCTGCGGTGTAAGTATGTTGCTCTTACTCACTTCCTTGCGCCGCACCGATAGGCCGCTCAGGCCGCTCGGGCCACACAGGGATTTGTCACACCCACGTAAACAAGTGGGATACCACAACCGACAAGGGGTTCGATAGCCTTGGTCTCACTCTATGCCGAACAACTCGCAACGGCTATCTCATTCTTCAGTGCAGTCCTACGCACCCCGATACATCACAGCTAGTCTCTTTCGATAGTGCGGTGCTTAAACTTTTGCCGTTTTCAGGACGGCAAAACTAAGGACTGACATCTGAATTTATTCTTCGACCCCTTTCTGGCCGTGGGTAACAGATATCGTAGGTGTGACAAACCCCTGCTGAATTAACTTAACGTCAAGGAGAAATTGACATGACTATCAAAGACGAGAATCAAATCATTGCAGAAACAGTAACATCACATCATGAAGTACCAGATACTTTCCATTCTGGTCACGAGTTCGATGACCTTCATATGGTACGTTGTGAGATACAGGATGCTTTATCAAACGGTGACTACCACAGAGCAGAGCAACTTGCTTCACTCATCGACATCACATTACAGTAAGCCAACTCAGGGGTAGGTGATTGTCATCTACCCCATTACGTCAAGGAGAAACAAATGCAATCATTATCAGAACAACTCAGAGAACAGTGCCAGCAACTACCACGGTTGCAGGACATCACGACAGAATACCTCGATGACATTGCAAAACAGTTGCAACACGAGACATTCTCAGAGCATGCCAAGCAGTCATACGATGAAGCATGGCAACAGCATTACGCACAGCTTGAGACTGCTGCCATCATGTTTCATGGTGACGGCAATGACTTGACGTTGTGCTGCAAGCTCATCGACAGTCGCATTCGCAACCTCGAGTACGAGATGGAGTCACTTGGACGTTACGGTCTCAAGATTGCAGACAGCATCGCAGACCACGTTATCACTGACCCAGAGATTACAGTGCTTGAGCATCGCAGACTTGTCGACCTTCGTGACAAGCTCAGAGATCAGTACGCTTACATCAAGAACATGCACTATGTTCTACTCAACTCAGTTCGTCCAGAGATTGAGAGACGTACTGGCTACACGATGGGAGTCTACAAGTCACGCAAGGCACTTGATGCAGAGAAGAAAGCTCGTCAGTGGCGTCCAGTCAACAAGCGTGTCACTGCTGACCGCTGGCTGTCGATGTCCAAGTCGGAGCAGCAAGCATATCTCAATCAGCATTGCAAGGAAGTCTAACATCAATAGGAGGCCTTGGCACAACGCCAGGGTCTCCACCTTTTTTTTGTGTGCCAACCAGAGGCTGAAAGCGCCTCAGACGGAGTTTGTTATGATATTCTATCTTATTGCTGGCGTATTTGCAGGACTCGCCATCCTGTTTCTGTTAGCCAAGTTTGATTTCAAAAAAGTTCTTTGGCTTGATGTCCCTGTTGACATTATCTCAACCATGCTGTTGATTGTTATGTTTGCCGGCACTTTCGCTGGCATGATGGCCGCAGTGATAGGGGGGTGCTTAATTTCAGTAACTCTTCTTCTTACCAAGAAGATTGTAGGTTACAAAAAGCCAAAGTGGAAAAAGTTTGGTTATGAATGGCAAGAAGTAAAGCCAAGGTAATCATTAAAGATTGAGGTACTCACCGTCAGCTCGAGCAAGGTCGTCAGTAGTGCCACAGAGGGTCAGGAACCGTGATACCCTCACCTTTCAAACGTTGTCACAAACACTGAAGTACCCTGTTGGTTTTTATAAGCCAATGGGGTATTTTGGTGCAGTCGATAGTGACTGTAACATAACGTAAGGAGAAGTTCGTCATGAACATCGCACAAATCACAGTATCAGGTAACGTGGGTGCAGACCCAGAGATTCGTATGGTCAACGACACAAAGGTTGCTAACCTGTCCGTTGCTGTTAACGAAGGATACACCAACAAGCAGGGTGAGAAGGTGGAGAAGACCCACTGGTATCGCCTCGAAGCTTGGGACGGTAGCAATGGCAAAGGCCTCGTGTCATCTGTCATTGAGCCGTATGTGAAGAAGGGCATCACTGTCTTTGCTCAAGGCTTCCCAATCATTGAGGAGTATGAAAAAGATGGCGTGACACATCGCTCATTCAAAGTTAAACTTGCAGGCGCAGGGTCAACCTTCCGTCTTGCGGGGAAGGCTTCGGCTGAGGGTGGCTCTGCACCAGCCTCCAAGAATGACGCAGACGACGACATTCCGTTCTAGGTCTCCAACAGTATATACCTCTACTGCCTAGAACGGGGTACTGTGGCTGACTGTATCGTCCTGTGTTGTTACATTCGCAGGGGTCAGCCACAAACATCACAGCTCACAAAGCTCTGCAAAGTAACTGAGCTGTGAGGTAGCCTCATCACTTGACCGTTTGACTTCTGCTAAGGTTAGGTTAAGTGGTGGGGCTATTTTTGTGAAATGTTCACAGGAGGTTCACATGAAATCAATGGACACTATCGTAAATCCGAAAAGCCAAAAGCTTGAACTGGTTAAATCAGACATAGACCCAGACGGTTACAGCCACATCAACCGCCTCATTGACGCCTCAATGTTTACATTCGTACGCCTCTACGACAATGGCGATGGTGTATACATCGATGATGAAGGCCTCTATGCAGAGCAGCGGTACTTCTGGATTCACCGTAACTATCCTCAACCCCTTGTAAACAAAGGATTATTCATGGGTGTTGACGATGAGGGTGATTCAACTGTGCCTCAAACGTCTTTTAAAACTCTTGAGAAAGACATACACTTTATTGGTGATACACATGACCTACAGGTTATGCTGATGTTTAAGAAGAAACAAATATCAATGGAGAATGGTTATGAGGACTACAGACCAATATTCTTTCAATGATCAGCCTGGCATTGCTGTGTTTATTGCCGAAGGCATCGAACAAGCCAAAAGCCAAGAAGAGTTTATAGCGGCGTGGCAATACCTGTACGACTCAGGTATGTACTTACGCCTCCAAGGTTGGTACGGCAGACGCATACAAGACATGATAAGAGAGGGCATACTCGATGCTTGAAATATTTGTAGAATGCTCAAAGTGTGGCGGTGAAGGCCGCCTTGAATATGAAGTTCCAGTCATTGACTATGAACGTGGAGGCTACCTCAAAGGAGAATGGGGTGAGTGCGATGAGTGTCATGGTCTGGGTGAAGTACAAAAGAATGAGGAGTAAACATGATCAACAAACTAAGACAAATCAGTTTCGTCAACACAAAGACGAGATGGATTGGGTGGTTCGTCACTGTTCACCTAACATTGTCGTTTACCATCCTGTTATTAATGATAGGCATGGGCATCAACCCGACCCTTTTGGTTTCAGTGATTGGTGCGCCCCTGTGGATTGGCGTTGCGTTCGCCTCAAAGACACTGACTGACAAAATCATGGAGGACTAATGACTGACTGGATAGCAGTAGAAGATAGAATGCCTGAGATTGGGCAAAGAGTAGAATATTATTTTGCACCTAAACCTGATTTTGTAATTCAAGACGAGGGAACTTTTCAAGGATACTATACCGACTCCGAAGGTGTTGAATGGAAAAGTATGCATATCTTTGTGTCCAGCGATAATTCAAGCTGGCTTACTGGTGATGTTACGCATTGGAAGCCAAAATATGATTCGTAATCTATGGAGAAAAAAAATGACCATAAAAATTCGCAGTGGGATTCCTATTCCACCTAGAGGCATACATTCGAATCTTGCTGTAGCTGCCTCAAAAATGAAACCCGGAGATTGTGTTGAGGTAGGTAAAAATGATGTAGTTGGAATGTGCCAAGCTATTCGCAGAAGATATGGCGATACATCAGCCACTATGCGTAAGCTAACAGATGACACATGGCGTGTATGGAGGAATAAGTAATGTACCACAAATCACAATTCTCAGCAGAAACAACTAAAGTAACAATAGATGCTAAAGAACCTGACCAGATTCTTATTCGTTGTTGGCAGAAAAATAAAGAATGCCACACAATTTATATTTACCCACAAGAAGGTAAAAAGTTTGAGTTGTTCAATGGCATTGAGTTCAAAGACGAAACCATATTAATGGAGGAAACAAATGCAGACGCAAATTGAACTAAAGGAGTTGAAACACTCACCAAACAATGTGCGTAAGGTCAAGCCCAGTGACTCTGGGTTCAAAGCCTTATGCGCCTCAATCCAGTCCTGTGGTCTACTGCATAACCTTGTCGTAACTCCCAACGGCAAGGGTTATGTAGTCATCGATGGCAACAGACGCCTCGATGCCCTCAAGACTATCTACAAAGGCAAAGGTACAACACCTGTTAACTGTATTGTTCTCGATGAAGACAGTGCAGAAGTCGGCCTTCATGCCAACATGATTCGTGAAGATATGCACCCACTCGATGAGTGTGATGTCATTATGGCATTGTGTCACGATGGCTCAGAAGACTTCGACTCTGTTGCATCACGATTTGGTCAAACCAGACGGTGGGTAGAACAGCGTATAAGCCTCTCTGAGCTGTCTGATAACGCCAAGGCTATGTTCCGTAACGGTGACTTCACTATGGGTGCTGCACAGGCCCTGACGCTCGGTACAAAGGAAAAACAGGACGAGTTTCTGGCAGACAATACACACTTTCACCCAGAAACAGTCAGAAGAGCTATGCTGTCAGCTAAGATTCCTATGAGTGCTGCATTGTTTGATATTGAAAGACACCGCAGTAGCCTCGGTATTGAAGCTGACCTGTTTGGCGATGAGGAGTTTATTACCAATCGTGAAGCATTCGACAAACTTCAAGAAGAACACATCTTCAATGTATGTCAGGATTATCGTCAACAAGGCTACTATGATGTTGTTTATGCCAAAGACCAGTACCATTGGGATATGCCAGAACTCAGAGGATGCCTCACTGTCTACAACGAAGAAGACTATGATATATCAGAGATGATTATAGTTGTGACGTACAATACAGTACGCTACAAACTTGATACTCATCTCATGGTGATGAAAGACATCAAAGAAGATACTGAAGCCAAGAAGGAAATGGAAGAAGCAGAAGAGGAAATTACGCCTCTTACATTCTCAAATCCACAAAAAGACTTGGTTTACTCCTATTTCGCTGATGCAACACTTCGCCTCATGTGGAAAACAAACAAAATAGACAAAGTGAAGTTCTTCAAAGCTTTGCTATGTCACCGCAAACTTGGTTACACATATCATCATGTTAATCGTGTTGGTCATGTGTATGCTGACCCACAAAGAATCTTCCCATCAGAAGGAGAGCCAGATGGCTACATTGCTTTACCTGATGAAGCTGTTATCGGTAATCACATCGCAGCTTGTGAATCTGCTTATGAAAATAACAATACTACTCCACTTATGTACTGCTACAATCTCCCAGCTAAAGAGCTTGACGAGCTATTTGTGGCGTGTTGTCTGCGTGGTTTATCAATCTATGACTTCAGGTCTGAATCGATGGAAGGGTTCAACGAAAAGCTTAACCTACAAAACTGGTTCAAGCCAGACGCAACGTGGGTCAACAAGTGGAAGACCAACCAGCTAGACCAGATGGAAGAGTGGCTCTTTGGTAACGCCAAAAGCGGCACTAAGTCATCTCGTGTTGAGAAGATTACAGAAGCTCTTTCTGAGGGACGCTTTGATCCGTTTGGAACTTGGCCCCCCAGTGAGCAATCAGAGTAGACTCAGCTACTCCATCTTCACACTTTAACTTCCATTGGCTTGAGGCATGCGGATACAGTTCTGTTGCTATGCCTCTTGCCATATCCTTATCAGCAGGCACACAGAGGTCTTTCTTCCATTGACGAGCAGTGACCTCTGTATGCCTTATGCCTAATGCAATAATCAGGCCAAGGTAGATACCGTAGCCAAAACCAGTACGAAATGTACTAGCTACGCCTTGCCTTGGCATTGCTTGTTGTTTCTCAATATAAATGTGGTCTGGGTCATGCTTCATCAGCAGTGACACAATCTCACCTACATTGAGATAATTTTTTTTCTGAACTTTAATGACAGGTGTTCGTATCGCCAATACAACATCGTTGTGTAGAAACGCTATGCCTCCTGTAAGGCCAGGGTCAATCCCGCATATCATGTTTCGCCTCCAGCTTAATCTTGCATCCAAGGGCTTCTGCCCAGCAGTATGCATTAAACAATGTTGGCTTTCTATTACCCATTTCCCATTTGGCACAGAGTCCCGTTGCGACTCCAATCTTTTGGTCAACATCGGGCTGGGTCAAGCCAAGTTGATAACGCCTCAACTGGAACTGCTTGATTAAGTCGGAGGTAAATTCTGATTCGCTCATTCACTTCACCTGTTATTCAAGCCAATAATATGTTAATGTGAATTGTCATGCAAGGAGGAGACACATGGCACTTACCCGAAAAGACTATCGGTGGCTTGCCGCCGAGATATCACCCCTTGTAGAAAACAAGGAATTATTCATTACTAAAGTAAGGAGACATGCCAACACAAACTTCAATCCCTACAAATTCCGTGATGCAGTCGAAGATGCATGGGCGGATCAACAAGCCGAAGAATGCGGGCCTGACTTATATAAGCAAGCCGATTACTAAGGAGACAAATATGTCTGAGGAAAAAGAAAACAATCCTAGTTTACTGTGGCATGACTGCGACAGTGATTGTGATTATAGCCAAGTTAAAAATGGTGAATGCGAGTGTTACAACCGTGAGATGGACAAACGTGAGGAGCAAGCACCATGTTAACAGAAGCACAGCTAAAGGAACGAGCCACCTATATCGGCTCATCTGATGCCAAAGTCATCGCCTCTGGTGACATTGACGAATGGCAGACACTAGCCGCACAGAAACGTGGCGAAGAAACATGGAGGCCAAGCAAGCAAGTCCAGCTTATGATGGATGCTGGTTCTCACATGGAAAGTTTCATTCTAAAGAAATGGGAAGAACAGGAGGCCGCAAATGTTTGCATGGTCGGAGCTGGGAAAACTACTCTTATTGGCACTATCCCTCTGCATTCTACCTTTGATGCTTGTATTACTGGTTCTCTTATTCCTGTGGAAATTAAAACTCATTTTGGGTTTAAGGACATGGACGAACTATGTGAACTATATGCGCCACAATGTCAGCACCATATGCTCGTGGCTAATAACAACCTCTGCTATCTTGTGGCTCTATTCGGTGTACGCTGCCGTCTAGAATGGCGTCTGATCAAAGCTGACCATGCTTGGCAAGATGATTACGTTGAGCAATGCAAAAAATTCTGGGACATGTATCAGAATCGAACTGAACAAACTCCACTAGCACTGCCTCCTGTAGAGTATTCAGACATGTTTGTTATGAATATGCGTGACTTACCTGATTGGTCTGAAGAAGTAGACTCTAGTATGCGTATACTTTCTGCATCTATTATAGAAGCAAAAGAAGCTGTTTCGTTTAGTGACCAAGCCAAAAATGCATTTAAGTCTAGAATGCCTGAGAAATGCCGGCGTATGGACTACGACATTGGCGGTAATCTCAAAGGCCACAAGATTCGTGTCACACGTTCTCGTGCTGGCACACTGACATGCACACACATTGCACCAAAGGAGAAGAATGATGAGTAATGTATGGTCAACGCTATCTAAGTTTGATGTATCAGCACAAATAGAAAAGAAGGGTAAGTTTGACTACCTCTCATGGGCATGGGCTTGGGCTTATGTCAAGGAGAAGTATCCCACTGCTACGTTCGAGAAGCATATCTTCCGTGACAATCAAGACAACCCACTACCATTTATGCGTGATACTAAAGGTCATACATACGTTGCTGTCACTGTTACTATCGAAGGTATTGCTCATTCAGAGATTATGCCAGTAATGGATTTCAAGAACCAATCTATCCAACATCCAGATGGTATGGCAGTAAACAAAGCACTGCAACGCTGCTTGGTCAAAGCTATTGCGTTCCACGGTCTTGGCCTCAATGTCTATGCTGGTGAGGATTTGCCTTTAGACTTGGATGAAGAGGATGGCTCTATTATCATCGAAGACTTTACAAAAGCTAAGTCCATCGAAGAGATTGACAAAGCATGGCGTAAGCATTCAAACGCTATCTCTACTTTGGGCAAGGTTGTAAGAAACAAGGTAACTGATGAGTTCAAGAAAGCGAAAAACAAACTCAAAGCAACGTAACCATATATTTGCACGTTGCCGTGAGTGCGGCAAAATGTTTAACTGTCAGCTAGATAGTTTTACTGTAACAGCCGCAGGAGACAGATTCTGCGACCGATGCTATTACGGTGTCGGTTGGCAGAACCTCAAGAAGCCTTATGAAAATTATTCAGAAGGACGAGAAATCCAGAAAGTCCGTTACCGAGATGACAAATGAATGCCTACACGATAGAGGTCTGCAAAGTCTTCTTGCAAAAAAGGCACAGATATTCTCACCACAATGCATAGCTGAAGACAACTGCCTCTGGATAACAGGGGCTGGTATATTTACTTCTTACCGTCAGATGTTTATTAACGTAAGACAAGTAACTGAAGATGCAGTAAAGATATCTGTCACTATTGTAAATGACGACAGAGGACATACTAACTTCCTTATTTGGGGATATGGGGACAGTCAGAATAAATCTTCTGTAGCGCAGATGCTTATCTTTATTATAGAAGATATTTTAACAGGGGGTGGAGAAGAAGTGTTTGAAGCACACCCCTTCTCCTCTTCCCATACAACCGCCGATGAGGGCAGCCATGACTCAGATTAATGACAATGAAGACATTTTGTCAATGACTCCAGATGAATTTGCTGAATATTTAGCTGAGAAACGTGAGAAACTATTTAACAGAGCAGCAGCCGTAGCAACTAAACAAACACGTTCTACGTTAATGATGCGTTCACTTGCGAAGAAGTCTATCCAAACCTTTAATGCCAAGCGCAGCACTACAAACAAGGTAAAGTAGATACTGATACCAGTCAGGCAGCTCGTTAAGTCTGTCAAATCCAGACTTTACAAGTTCTTCAGTGCCAGGAATGAAGCACATTATCACAGGCACTAGTACGACAATCGTGACTGCCTCATCTTTCCAGCTTCCCTTTGTAGACTCAGCCATGATTAGTTCCCATTTACTATCATGTTGAGCCGCAGTCTTCATAACTTCTGCTTTGGCTTTTTCTTTCTCAACCTTGCTTTCTAAGAATGTTTTAGCAAGACTGCCAGCAATACCCAGTAGCTGTATCATTTCTCACTCCCAAGCCAGACAGCCAGACTGCCTGTCATTGCACCAGTGACCACAGATATTAGCGAAGCCTGCTGAGTTGTTAAATCTGGCTGTGATAATGCCCATTCAATACAGCGTATGTATACACCTGTCATGCATAACATCATAAATCTAGGAAGTATTTTTAGCTCTAACATTTTACGAGCTACATCTTCTGCACTCATTCGAACCATCCTTTAAGCCAAAGAACCCAAGCTATTAAACCAAGCACCATAGTTGCTATTAATAAACCTACTGCGCCTAAACCTATAACTTCTGCTAACTCTGCTCTTCTTCGTCTTGCAAGCTCTTCTTGAACCCGTCTTTCTTTTCTTGCTTGTGCTTGAAATTTTTGCCAGTCATGCCAAAGACCGGGCCTACCGCAGTAAATCATAAATTGCTTTAATTCTTCTTCATGCTGTTTAATTTTTTCTAAAGCCATAAACTCTTCTAAGTCAGAAGAATTTACTCCATCTTTTTTCTTCTTGTTTCCCTTACGTTGCAGCTCTTCTTTTGCAATAACAAAATCAGAGATGGCTTTACCAGCTTTAGCCAAATCACCTGTGTTTTGCACAGCCTTTTTAATAATACTAAAGGCCGCATTTGCGGCAGCTAATTCAGCTAAAATTTTTGACTCCCTTAACCATTTAAATTATCTATAACCATTTGACGGTCCATCAAACAATCAGGAACATCGGGCCACTCAACATCCTCAGCATTTGTATATGTCTCAGTAATATCTCTAAGAGCCTGTCTAAAATTAATTACTTGAGTTTGTTGCTCAGACGTCAAATTATTAAAAATATCATGTAACATAGTAAAATCAGAAAGAGCCAAGCCTTTTTCTCTATGCAATTTTATTTTTTCCCAATCCCAATTTTGATATGTAACAGACTCTGTTCCGTCTTCATTTATGGTTATATAAGTATCTCTTAAAGTCATTTTGTCACCTATCTATAAACGTTGCCTGATTCGCCTGTTTTTGCCGCAAAAAACATTTTGTAGTTACTATGATTACTATTCCATCTGTGTTTGAATGGAGTAGCATCTCCCTGAACAGGATTTATAAAGTAAGAGCTTTCTGGATCAAAAGTTGGCACATCCATTCTGCAAAATGTCCCATCTGAAAGCTGCCTATCAAACATAAGCTGGTCCATATTCCCATTAGACTCTTGAAGTCTACTTGCTGGCAAAATGTTAGTGTTAAAGTCTGTTCTTCCTCTGTAGCTTGTATAGGTTCTGAAAGTAGAAATGTTATTATTTGAAGCATGATCGCCTTGGTCACATCCTAAAGCAATCCAATAAAAAGGTGCATAAAGATGGGTAGAATCATGCTCACTTAAACCACCTTCTTGCCCATCTTCTGTAACGCCATCTACAGTGTTATGATAATGAGTGCCTGCTCCAGAACCAATTTTAGGCGAACGCCATTGGTTATGTGTAAAGTTTCTGTCATTCGTTGTTTCATTTAAACCATACCCTTGTGCAACATAACCTTGAGGGTATCCAAGATCACCAGCTTCAACATCACTTCTATTTTGATATTGTATAA
>MDSW01182830.1_pt1 | contig 11918 bp, 7 predicted proteins | sample 811171 | NCBI WGS metagenome assembly MDSW01 (sample SAMN05326641, study PRJNA326480) | marine metagenome | isolation source: seawater | place: Atlantic Ocean: North West | collected 2012
GGATTTTATTCCTCTTAGCATTATCTCATAACGTTTAGGTAAGTCATCTACAAAATCATTATTGATAATTTTTTTATTTATTATATCATTATACTCAGATAGTTTAGGCTGAATATTTTCTACAAAATCTCCCCATGCCTTTTGATATTCTTGATTATCTGTTTGACTTGTCATATTTATGTAAGTTCTAGCACGAGTTTCAGAGATAATTTCACTCAATTGTGACTCATCACGAATCAAATCCTCAATACAATTAGCACTATTTATCTTTCTCTGTATCAGATTATCCAAAAAAGGCTCAATATTTTCCCATTTACTCGCATCTAAGTCATCTGGAGCAAATCTAGATTCCATTATACAGCCTCAATTACGATGAGATTTAGGGCCTATTGGTAGTGGACCTTCTTCTCTACTCCACTTTATGCATTTCCATTCTTCTGCATCTTCAATTACTTTTTTCCTTATTTCTTCTATTTCAGGATGATCTGGATTTTGATTTTGAATCCAACACGCTGTACAGTATCTCTTTTTGTTATAATCAACAAAATTGCCACTGGTACAAGCCACTTCACAATTGACGCAAAATCTGAATCCGTAGAACTTGGACATAACTAACATTCGACCCTTGGGTTCTACATATCAGTTTGTCTATTGTAGGCTGACATTTTTACAGTTCTGATAATGACATGTGAGTCAAAAATAAATCTTCTATTTGAGAATAATTTAGATTAGTAAAGTTTCCTTTTATACCTATTCTTTCTAAACCATTTACATCAGGTGTCGGCCTTTTTGGAATAACTTTAGCTCCGATAAATTCTGCCAACTTTCTTGCCTCATCATCTTTATCGGAATAATTTTGTCTTCTAATTTTTATCTCTCCGATATCTATTTTTTCCTCCTCTGGAATGTAAATTATCCATGCCTGTTCATCTCCCTTCTTTATGCCCGCTCTCTGGAAAGCTGATTTTATCTGATGAGTTCCTGACATTAGCCTCAAAATCTCTACATCAGGAGTTCTAGCAATCATTTCCTTTCTCTCTTCTCTCCTTCTTAATCCATACCAAGATGTCCAAAGATGTACTTCACTTGCTACAATTTCATCGGCTAATAATGCCCAACGATTATTTTCTCGAAAGTCATTAAATCTCGATATCAAACCGTCTAAATCATTTATTGGATTATGAAATTTCACTCCCCATGCAGGAAACCATGGTGTCGGATGTATTATTTCCATATGACTCCCCCTTGATATTTACTAATTATTTTTATTAGAAAGTAGTTTTGCAGAAGTAATTATATTTTCTACTAATTTTTCACTCCACCCTCTCAAATCTGAAAGTTTATATTTGTCATTTTCTGTTAACATTGTTAGATCTTTTATATTAACTACTCCAAGTGTATTATTGAGCTCCCTTGCTCTAATCCTGCCTACTCCTCTCAAAGCAACCAATCCTAGTAAATCGGACTTGCATCCATATCTGACTCTCTTATGAACTTCATTTATTGACTCGAGTAACAGTTTATGTGCATCTTTATTCAAATTTTTTAAATCTTCATCTTCATCTAATATTCTTCTAATAGCATATAATATCCATTCTGCTAATTCAGTCCTGCTACGTAAATCTCCAGGTTGTACGCTCCATTTATCTTCCATATCTTCAAATTTTAACTCATTTATCCATGATTCCAGTACTAAAGCCCCTTTAATTTTCTCTTCTTCTAAGTCAGAACTTTCTGTTAATATCTCTCTTGAATGATTATGCAAGGATGCTTGAATAATTTCATAATCAGAATTTTTTGGCCATAAAGGCAAGAAGTCTGGAGTACTTACCGTCAAATGTAAAATCCCAAATGGAGATATTTGATGGTATTTATTGTCTCCTATTAATACCTCCATTGCCCTCTCTAGGCCATTTTTTATAATTCTCCCAGATATAGGATTTAGATAAAGTCGAGATACTCTCGCTCCTAGATTTGTTGATTCATATGTCATTGTAGGCAGTTCAGGTAAACTCATATCTTCAAACTCAATTGAACTAGCTTTAGTAAAACCAAAAATTGCAGGCCCTTCTCTAGGAGTATATATTTTCTTTTCCACGATACTCTGTTCAGAAATATCCAATCCAGGAATGCTGGCTGCTGAATTAACCCACGATGGCCTCAAATCTTCCCAATTTTCTTCTATATCATCCTCTACATACTGCAATATCCTTTCTTTGACTACTTCAGATTCTCCTTCTCGCGTAATCATGCCATTATTAACTAGCCAATTGATGGAATCATCTATTCTAGAAGCCAAATCTTCAGTACTTAATTGAGTTGATAGAAACGTTTTTTGAAAAAATCTACCAAGAGCATCTCTGTCTCTTAAATCGCCAGTGGATATCATCGATAATACATGAGTTAATAGATACGGGTCTTCTTCTGCTTTTTTTGCATTTGGGTTAGATAATTTTGATATCACATTTTCTGGTTGACCACTGATATATTTTTCAGCTAAAAAATTAACCTCTTGTTCACTTTTTGCCAGTATCCATGATTCTCCCCTGGTATCGTATTTTGGTCTACCCGCCCTCCCCATCATCTGTTTTATTTCCATTACTGAAATGGGAATATTTGTCCCTGCGGCGGTATTCCAACGTTTATAATCACGTATTATTACTCTGCGTGCAGGTAAATTAATGCCTTGTGCAAGAGTTGGAGTGGCAACTAAACAATTTATTTCCCCATTCTTAAAAGCCCTCTCTATTTTCTCTCTATGCTGGTTACTCAAACCCGCATGATGAAAACCTACTCCGCCTTTCAATGCTGAAATCAATTTATTACCAAGAGCAGACAAATCTCCCTTATTTGATAAAGAATCAGATAATTCACTCCATGAATCTATGTTTTCTTTACTGTAAATAGAACTACTTATTTTTGACGTCTTGATCACATGTTTAGCTAAATCTCTCGCTTCCTTTTGTGCCGAAGCTCTAGATGCGACAAAAATTAGTAATTGACCTTTAGATTTAACAGTATCATCAAGAACCGCATTTAATCTCTGCGTTCCCCTACCTTCAATAATTCTAGGCTCTGGTTTTTCTTCTATTTTTTTACTATCAATCTTGTGAATAGTTACTTCCAGACCATTTAAAGTTCCGTATTCTAAAGAAACTGGCCTCCAATCAGATTTAACCAATCTAGCATCTAACCAATTCGACAATTTTTCCGAATTTCCAACTGTGGCTGAAAGAGCAATTATTTGTACATCTGGTTTTTTATGTCTTATTCGTGATAAAACAATTTCTAGAGTCGGACCTCTTGCAAAATCATTTATCAGATGAAATTCATCAACAACTAAAATTCCTATTTTATCCATAAATTCAGATTTTGTACGTATCAATGAATCAAGTTTTTCACTTGTACACACAATTATGTCCGAATTATTTACAGATGATGTTTCTCCTTCTCTATCTCCAATCGCCAAGCCCACTTCCAAATTCATTTTGTTAGTTATTTCCTTTAGATCTCTAAATTTTTCTTTAGCCAATGCCTTCAATGGAACAACATAAATTGCCTTTTGTCCTTCTAAGTCATTAACTAATCTGTGTATTATTGTAAGATATGCTATCAATGATTTACCACTTGCAGTAGGAATTGTAAGCATCACATTGTCGCCTTTCAGAGAAAATGGTAATGCTTCAGATTGTGGAGGAAATAAATCTTCTATTCTCCATTTTTTTTTCAAAAATGATATAATTTTCTTTTCCAAACCCAACTCATCAAGACGAGTCGAAGGATACTGCATAACAATGCTCTTGTTTGGCCGTTCTAAAGGATACCGCTTTATTAGTGAGATACTTATATTAATTCCATCTATGATATGCTGGATGCCCCTCTTTTATAGCTACAAAAGTACCTTCTCCTGTCGCGCAAATCTTTTCCTCTACTTTCATTTCTAATTCTACCTTAACCATTTTTCCCTTTATTTCTATTACTTTGCCCTTTATATTCAGTTTTGAATTTGCAGGCGTCGGCCTTCTTAAATTAATACTGTACGATGCGGTTACAGTACATGGAGGGTTTTCGCCTCCCTCCTCATCCATGAGTGCTATTGCAGCTACCCAATTTCCATGACAGTCAAGCAAAGTTCCAATTATCCCTCCATTGATTATTCCTGGGAAAGCCTGATGCTCTTCTGATGTTTCAAACTCCATCTCCAAACCTTCATTATTTCTATATGATTTTATTTTTAGGCCCTTTTCATTGGCAGGCCCACAACCAAAGCAAATACTATTGGGTGCAAATTTTTCTTGCATCGACATCTCTCCTATCTCGTCCATATAGCGTCAAGATATGGCATCAGAATTCAATTATTCGCTTAATGAGAAGCACACACTATTAATTCATCTCCCTTCGGCAGCATGTTGACTGATACCGAAGAAGAAAGTATTGCTGATTCAATTACTCCAAAAGAATCAACCAATAAAATTGTCCCAAGATCAAAGAAAAGACGTTTCGGGCCACTCAAAGTAGCTAATCAAATTCCTAAAAGTAGACGTTTAGAAATTGAAAAAGGTTTGGAAAAATCTTCTAAATTAAAAAATAAATGGACAAGAGGAGTAGGAGTTAAGACTCACAGTTTTCTAAGAAAAAGAATAAAACCCGGTGAAATAAGGAATATAGAGTTTAATTTACTCGATGTAGAGATTGGCGATTCATGGCCGATAAGTGTTACGGTACTCCATGGCGTAAGGCCTGGACCAGTAGTTACGTTACTGGGTGCGATTCATGGTGATGAATTAGTAGGTCCATTGGCTTTAACATATTTATCTGGACCAAATTTCTTAGGAGAAGGTAATGCATTAGATCCTTCGATTTTATCAGGAACAATTAGAATTGTTTCAATAGTTAATCTACCAGGCTATAGGAGACAAAGTAGATATTTCCCAGATGGCAGAGACCTAAATCGATTTTTTCCAGGCGTACTCGATAGTAACACTACTTCGAGAGTTGCACATAGAATTTGGTCAAATATAATTACAGGTAGTGACTATATTATTGATCTTCATGCTGCTGCTAAGGGCAGGACTAATATACCTCAAATAAGAGTTAATCTAGCACATTCACCAAGTAACTTGACAGCTAGATCATTTGGAATTGAGACTATTCTAGATACTCAAGGGCCACGTGGCTCACTCAGGAGAACTGCAAATAAAGAAAATATAGCATGTATAACATATGAAGGCGGCGGCTCTGATGAAGCAGATCCTGAATCAGTACAAGTTGCAATGTATGGAATTTTAAACGTATTAAGAAGTTTAAGAATGATACCCGGATATCCTAGTCGACCAAGATTTAGACTTTTAGCAACTGGGTCAGATTGGATTAGATCAGACCAAGGTGGTCTACTAGACGTATTAGCCCCAGCAGGAAGTTATGTCGAGGAAGGTGAAATTGTGGCAACTGTAACAGATCCTCAAAATCCTAGTCAAAGTCATGATATAATATCTCCAAAACAAGGTTTACTTATTAGTACTGCAACATCTCCTTTTGTTACTTCTGGGACTCCAATTGGGAATCTTTTATCTGTCAAGAGAGGCGTAAATACGTTAATTGAAAGATTAGATGAAGAAGGATGCTTGATTATTAGTGGTTCAGACGGAGATCCTCCTTGGAGAGAGGATGATGAAGTTGAGGACATATCAGTTGTCGGCGAGTGGTCAGGAGGCTCTCCAGATGCTGAATGGGGTTCCGATAACAAGACTAATCAAGAAGAAGAAGACAGTTAATTATTCATATTATCATCATAAAACAATTCTGATAATTCTGGTGCAGGAGGTAGAGTTATATTTTTCCCAATAGCATTAGAAGTTAATGGAACTTCAAATGCTTCAAAAGCATCTTTTAGATTTTTATTATTATTTATCCTGACACCAATTAGCACTCCTATCAAAGAGACCATAACGATGAAAATAATCATTCCTAAAACACCTTGAGTCGTTCCTAGGAAAGAAGTTATGCTGACATCTTCTTTTGAATTTCTAATCCAAACTTCAGTATCAATTTCCCATGTTAATTCAGTTTCTATTCCTAAATCAGTTATCACTACTGAAATATTTTGATTTTTATTTCCTTCTAGACAAAGATGCGTATCTAAAGTAGTTCTATATTTATTATTACAATCCAAAGGAGGTAGAAACAATCTCAGATTATCAGATGAAGTATTTTCTGTTACTGAAAAACCTTCAAATTTCCACATAATCGTCCTTTCAATATTGCTAGGAATTCCTTGGATTGAGATAATTAGTGACTTATTTCCTGAATCCCAAGTATATGATTGATCATACTGTGGATTCGTGATTATAAAATCTAATCGCGTAATATTTTCATCTATTTCATTATTACAATTATCATCTACACCATTCCATGTTTCGGCAACTCCAGAGTTTACCTGAAAGACTAGATCATCACAATCTTCAAATTCATAGTAACCGTCAGAATCTTTATCATAATCATATTTTAATGGATTTGAAAATTTTTGTAGGATTTCTACTCCATCATCTATGCCATCATCATCTGAATCATTATCTAAATGATTAGTCGTATAATTATGAAATTCAGAATAGTCCGAAATACCATCATAATCACTATCTAAAGACCAAAATTCTTCATCAATTAAATTATCACAATCATTGTCTTTGTTATCTAATACTTCGGGTTTATTCGGTGCTCTCTCAAAATCTTCATCATCACAGTCCTGAAATTCATACCATCCATCTGCATCACTGTCTAAATCCTTTTCCATGGGATTGGAATTGAATGAATCTACTTCTATTCCATCAGGCAAACCATCTCCATCACTATCTCCATTCAATGGATCTGTAGAATAATTATGATATTCTTCAAAGTCATTTAGTCCATCTGAATCAGAATCTAATAATAAAAAATCTTCATCAATTAGATTATCGCAGTCATTATCAACATTATCTAACATCTCATTCATATCTGGGAATCTATTCGAATTATTGTCATCACAATCTTCAAACCAATACCAACCATCAATATCTTCATCCTTATCAAATGTTAATGGATTAGTTTCATAAATTAATAATTCTTCATAATCCGATAAACCATCTTCATCTGAATCTGAATTATTGAAATCTGTACCATAGATGTGATATTCTTCCCAATCAATCAGGCCATCATCATCCAAATCACTTTGATTATACCCTTCATCAATTAGAATATCGCAATTATCATCTACACCATTGAGTAATTCTTCCATACTCGGATTTATGGCAGAATTATTGTCATCACAATCTTGGAAATCATAAAATGTATCTTCATCATTATCTAAATCTGCAACATTGGGATTAGTCTCCCATATATTTAATTCTTCAATATCTGTCAACCCATCATCATCTGAATCTGGAGATAAAGGATCGGTTCCATAGATTATTACTTCTTCATAATCAGTCAACCCATCAACATCTGTGTCAGATACATCTGCTTTGGTGTTATATAGTATAATTTCTTCATAATCAGTTAATCCATCATTATCCATATCAGGATTCAATGGATCTGTTTCATATATCTCGGTCTCATTGATATCACTCAGCCCATCTCCATCATCATCTGTATCAACAAAATCACATAATCCATCTCCGTCATAATCTGATGGAAAGGAATTATTATTATTGGAACTAGTATTGCATGAATTTTCATCAATATCCGACCATCCATCTCCATCATCATCTGTATCAACAAAATCACAAATCCCATCAGAATCTGAATCATTAGGCTGAGAACTTTGATTTGTCGAGTTTGTTTCACAATTATCTTCATCAATATCCGACCATCCATCTCCATCATCATCACTATCTAGATAGTCACAAATATTATCATTATCGAAATCAACTGGTGTCGAATTCATATCCAATGAATCTGTTCCACAATTACCTTCATCAATATCCGACCATCCATCTCCATCATCATCTGTATCAATAAAATCACTTAGTCCGTCTTGATCGGTATCAGTGTAATTGCCTACTCCGTGAATTATCATCTCCCAATAATTTAAAGTTCCAACATCCGAACTAACAGTGTCTCTTATCTTTAATTTCCATTCTCCAACAGCTTCTTCTCCCCAATGATGAACAGTATTAAACATCCAATCTTGATATCCATTACCGTTATCACTCCGAGATTCAGCCAACCAAGATTCTTTCCCGGATGGCGAAACTAATACGATATCTAAATCTCCTCTCGAAGTATGAGTAATATCCGCAATTAAATCTACACTCTCAATATTTACATCGGAAGTAACATTTAATGAAAACTCACTCCATTCTGAATCATCATCTGGAATGCCAAAACTAGGACTAAATGGCCCATATGAGAAATTACTTTCTACCTCTACGTTGGTCCAATTTTCTGCCAATGAAACTGCAGCACCTGCATCAATAACTCCAAAACCATATTTGTGAGATACCTGTAATCCAGCACCATTTATTTCCCATGATGAATCATTTTCGTCATTCACTCTAGAACTTTGTACAATTATGTGTTGAACATCTCTCCACGTGAGATTTATATTCGCTTCTAAGATTAATGCAATGACGCCAGCAGCAAGAGGAGTTGCACTGGAAGTCCCTCCGAAATTATCTGTGACATCTCCATTACTGTATCCGCCACTACCTTCATTGTCTGTAGTAGTTATTCCTTCTCCATCACCATTAGAATGTGCTGCAACAAGTATATTTGCGCCCGGTTCTGCATAATATGATTGTTGCCCCAGGTGATTAATTGCGGTTACTGCTATAGTATATCTGCTATTTGCATATCCGTCGTAGTTGGCATTGTCATTACTCTCTAGGCCATTTCCTGCAGCCCATGTATAGATATTGCCCAGGCCGGATCTACCTTCATATACGCCATTTTCTAATGCTGCAAGAGTTAACGGACCGGGCCCTGTTAACGTCTGCCCATCATCTGCAGGTCCCCACGAATTAGTGTAAATATCGATATTATTTTTTTGAAAACTTAATGCATTTGCTTCCATCTGATCGCTAGTACTGCATGCAATCAATGTCGACCCTGATAGGTTAGCCCCAAATGCTGCTCCAGTAACATCTATTCCATTATCGCCAACAGCAGCTGCTACGCCTCCGGCAGCAGTACCGTGAGCGTCCCAAGAGTTTGGACTGGGATCTGGATCATTATTACACCAATCAAATGAATATGATGAATTATAATTTCCCTCTATATCTGGATGTTCATGATCTAAACCATCATCTACTACACTGATGACTATTCCAGTGCCATTGTAACTATCCCAAACACTTGTTATGTTGACATCCTCGCCAGTTACTCCTCCAGTTTGGCCAGTATTTTGCAGATGCCACTGTTCATCAAAATCTGGATCATTGGGAATATATCTGACTTCCTGCTGTCTTTTCAACAGAGGATAGAAAGATTCAACATCATCATTTTCAAAAAGATATCTTAAGTCATCGAATGAATTAGAAGATTCTTCAAATCTCCAAACATAAGTTCCCTTTAGGAACTCAAACTCTTCACTAACAAAAGATTTTGAAATTATTTTTTGTTGATGTTCTAAAGGATAACTCGTAACTACTACCCAATCCTTATTTTCCATTAGGACATTTTCCTCATATTGAGTTAAGTCACTCAATCTGTAGAATGCATTTTGTACCGATTTTGAATATGTTTCGATAATATTAATATCATTTTTATCATAAATTGAATCATATCTTTGCTCTTCAGCACCAACTAAATTCATAGGCGACAACAACAACAAAACTACTACTATAGCACTACGCACTCTTTAATCTCAAATTCATTTGACCTATATGTATTTGTATTAACAGTTTATAATTCACAACTCTATTTTTGATTAAAATTTCTTACAGAATTATGAATCTCCTCATCTTCCATTAATTTTCTCTGTTTCTTTGCAACAGAAAACATATGCTCCACCAACTCATCTGTAACTTGATATCCATTATTTTTTAACCACCAAATTATATTTGATCTCCCACTCATATGTCCAATTCTAATATTCTGCTTTAATCCATAGTCTGATGCAGGTACTCCGGAGTAAATTCTGTCTGCTAACCAATGATCTCCTTTATCCATGGCTTTTACAACAGCAGATGCATGTACTCCGGTACCCGTCTCAAAGGCATCATTACCAAAAATTGGATAATTTCTTGGTAAAGGGACTTTTACATATTCATGAGCTTTCCTCATATATTCATCTAAAGCAGTTAAATCATTACTAATTACTCCCATCAGACTAAGGTTAACAAGAGTCTGATCCAATGGAGCATTTCCAGCTCTTTCACCAATTCCTAAAGCAGTTCCATGGATGACATCAGCCCCCGACTCAAATGCAGCAATATTATTTGCAACTCCTAAACCTCTGTCTTGGTGGCCATGCCAGTTTATTTCTATATCTCTTCGTTTGAATCCAGCATCAGGTATTACTTCATTCTGGATAAATGAAAGTAGTTTTTGCACTCCATTTGGAGTTACATGGCCACAGGTGTCACAAACACAGATTCTATCTGCCCCAAGTTCCAAGGCACGCGTGTAGACTTCTTTTATTTCTTCAGGCCTACTACGTGTAGTGTCTTCAGTAACGAACATTACGGGAATATCATTATCAATTGCAAAACTTACTGCCTTTTCAGCCGTTGAGAGTATTTTCGTCATATCCCAACCTTCGGTATATTGACGTATTGGACTTGTTCCAAGAAATGCACTTGCCTGAATTTGACAATCATATTTAGCCTGTAAATCAATTAAAGGAGATATATCACTAACAACGGTTCTAACTGCACAACCAGGTCTTATTTCATATGAGTTTTCTGTTATATGAGAAAGCATCGAATCTATATGTTCAATATGAAAAGGACCTGCTCCGGGCAATCCTAAGTCAACTTTTTGAATGCCTAACTTTTCCATATAATCAAGTAATTCTATTTTCTGATCTATAGTGGGGTTATTTGCACTTGGACTTTGTAAACCATCTCGGAGAGTTTCATCATCAAACCATAAATCATGAGGGTGTTCACTAGAATTTCTTTTAATATCATAGTCGATTATATTCCAATCATATATCAAATCCTTCTCATCCATGACGCCCCCTCCTCAACTTATGCCCTTGAACAGACTATACAGTGCTTCAAACCATCGGGAGTTTAGGCATCATAAACCTCTAAATACGATTTTTTATTTTTCGTTTCCGAAATGTAAATACATGCTAATACAATAAATAACCCAATTAAAGATCCTTCAAAACCTAGACTTCCAGTTACTAGTACAATAAACATTAATGCTAAATATAACAGAGAAACAAAAAATGATCTAGAAGCAATAGACATTCTTCCAGATTCATCTACTTTTTCAAATACATCAATATTCCATACTGTAGTTGCATACCAGACACTCAATACAGTAGTAGTAAAACTTACAATAAAATTTTCTTGATTAACATTATTAAAAATATCCCAATCTATTGACGGTGTGTAACTAAAAAATGTTATTATAGATAAAATAATTAGTAATATTGAATATATTTTCATTTCTACCAATGTCCTACTTTTACCTTTAACATTCGGCATCATTGGGACTCCAACCTTTTCATATTCTTTAGAACGATATAGTGCAAGAGCCCAGAAATGAGGAGGTGTCCATAGGAAAATCAATATGAACATAAACCAAGGCATCAAAGGGTATGAACCTAGATAATCATGAGGTCCTAAGTTAAAAATAGAATCAAGAAATACTTCGAACGTTGTAATTTGAATTGACAAACCTTCTTCAGCAGCAGCCCAGCCAATTACCGGAGGAGTTGAACCAGCAATTCCTCCTATTACTATATTTTGTGGAGTTTTTCTTTTTAACCA
>MDSW01029365.1_pt1 | contig 11917 bp, 12 predicted proteins | sample 811171 | NCBI WGS metagenome assembly MDSW01 (sample SAMN05326641, study PRJNA326480) | marine metagenome | isolation source: seawater | place: Atlantic Ocean: North West | collected 2012
CGTGACAATTCCATTATCCTCATCGGCGAAATTATGAACATAGTTTATATGTGAAATATCAGTCGCGTTCAAGATCCAATCGTAAATGTTACCTTTTAACTCTTTTGAACCGTACACTTGAACCCAACTAGGATCGGTTAGTTCTTTACAATATCGAGTTGGAAGAGGCTGGTTTTTCTTAGCGGTCCAAATAAATCCCCCATCTTCAATTACCGGGTACGAACCAATATCTCCACCTATGGGTATGTTATGTGCAGAAGGTACCTTTACGAGCTTCCCCTTCGCATCATATTCCCACCCGTGATATGGGCACTGTACCTGGTCTCCTTTTACGCGTCCATTACATAAATTGGCCCCTCTATGCGGACATTTAGCATCCAACATAGAAACCTTACCAGAAGTGCCGCGGAAAAGTACATGGTTCTTTCCACTGACACGAACACTTTCCAACTCGAGTCCTTTCGAAACTCCTATGCCATATAACATTTACTTATATTGTTAACTAATTTTTTAAATCACCGTAAATATCTAAAATATCTTTCACGATGGGACTTCGTTCAATGTCCGTGTGCTCAAAAGTGATACATTCTATACGTTTATGTGTGCGATCCTTAATTCGTTCATAAATATCTTTGAGTCCATTTTCGTCATATTTTCTATCGTGTTGTCTAAGATCCCCTGTTATTACCATTTTGCTATCATCCCCTATACGCGTGAGTAACATCTTCATCTGATTAGGCGTTGAATTCTGCATCTCATCAGCTATAATAAAAGAGTTCTTAAACGTGCGTCCACGCATATACGCCAAAGGACATATTTCTATTATCTTCTCTTTGATCATCGACGCAATTTGTGCTTGATTATAAAACTCTGCAAAGATATCCATGATGGGTCGAGTCCATGGGTCCATCTTCTCTTCAAGTGTTCCAGGTAGATATCCGATATCTTCCTCCACGGAAACTGCGGGGCGTGTCAGTATGATCTTCCTAAATGAGTCGTCGTTCAATCCCTGTATAGCCGCATAACATGCTAACATAGTCTTACCCGTACCAGCCGGTCCAACTGCAAACACCATCGGTTTCATACCATACAAAACCCTATTATAATCCCTCTGGTGATCATTTTTCGGAACTGTGCTCGGAATATTTATTTCCATCTCGTACTCCTCCTCGTATATTTCGGTTTCAAATGAACAAGGTGAAAATTTTTCGCGGCGACCCTTCTTCCCCATACTATTTAGTGAGAATTTTTAAACGGAAAATGTCGAATTAAAAAATCTTGGTAAACGTTAATGCTCGCCTTATTCTGTAAACCAGTTGTTGTAATCGAACCCCCCAAAAAACCAATCATCACTCCCCAGGACTGTAGAATTATACATGTAAAAGAAGTGAAAGATAATGCATTTGTGTCAGAGTTTTTAGAACCGGTCGAATGGTTAAACGCACCACCGGTCGTCATAGAACGTGAGTCAGGGGGAGAGTAAACGTATGAGATTCGCGCTATTTTTTAGTTTCATGAAAATAACCTCGTCGCATTCACCACCTTTAATAATCATCACAGGTTCACCACACGTCGTTCCACTCGTTTTATACCGATCGCATGCATTAGCCGTGCGTTCCGTAATATTCATATGCTGCGAATACCCAATAAAGGTCTTGTCGATCACACCATCACCGTCACGAGCTTCGACGGTCGCTTTAACCGAATACGCGCCATAGTCCCAGGGTTTTATCGTATCAGGTGGAGGAGGAGGTTCTGCGAGAAATGATGCTTTATTTCCCCTGAAACGTTTACGTAAGGCGCTAGCTGGAGTGAGCAAGAGAGTTGCGAATGCCTGCATTAATATATGTACGTCCAGATTTTTTAAGTGTACTTAAGTCGAGATGGTATTTTACAAAACACAAGATGAACATTTTCTTTCTTTCCTTGATTCCACAAGAGATCGCAGAACTTTCGTGTGATCAACATGTCATTAAGATCCAATTAGAGATCGCCCAGATGTTGTATACCGCGTGGTACTACGCCAGTCAAGAACAATACGTTCGAGAACATGCTCCATACACGAAAAATGGTTCACAACGTGGGTACAAACCCGCACACAAGAAACACCCTATGACGATGTGGATCTCTTCTAGTCTTCGTAATTACATGTTCGCATGTGATATCGGACTGGCCCTGTCAAAAGAATACACGAAGCGATACGGTAAAATCCATACATGCGAAGAACATTTGCGATGGCTCAAGGATAATGTTCCACCCCATTTCGACGAACATATTAGTGATACTGCTTACTACTCTGTTCAGGGTATCCCAGAGTGTATGCCCGTGGAGTATCATTGTCCAGATGTGATCGACGCATACCGCAAGTATTACATCAATGACAAGGCTTCATTCGCGCGCTATAAAACGGGCACACCATCCTTCATGCAGGGTATAAAGGTTTAGATTGTGAATGTTTCATGTATAAAGTAATTCCATGGTGTCCACATGAGAAGAAGTATCTCCAGTGTATGATATGTAATAAAGGACCTATATGTATTCACGGTGATATTCAAGATATGTGTTGGTATTGTGTCGAGGGTCAGTTTTGTGATCACAAGTGTCTTAGATATAGATGCCCAATTTGTAAACCTAAACCAAAATAATTTGTAATGTAATATAAATGAGTAACTTACAGAAGAAGATACCTTTCATGGCGGGGGTGTTTGGACACCTTATTTTTCAAACTTTTGTCGCATACAGAGCCGCCGAGGCGACCTCCCGGAACGCCTACATGAAAGATATCGCTCGTTCCAACGCACTCTTGATAGGTGTAATTGGTTTGGTGATATTGTTATTATTAACCCTCTTGCGTTTACCAGTCCCGGTTAAGGTGCTTCTGTTTACGATGCTGGCCTACATCGCTGGTATGACTTTACACAACGTGCCCAACTTACAAGAAGCTCTACTCGAGACTGTAGGTATATTTATAGCCATGTTGGTCGCTGGTATTTTAACCGTTAAGATGGGATACAATCTCGATCTACTTGGTCGGATACTCTTCTTCTCACTTTTGACCATCCTGATTGCCAGGATTATCAATACGTACGTGAGACGCAGGTCCGAGACTCTCGTACCTAGTAAGATTATCTCGATACTGTTTGCGTTATTTGTGGTGTATGATACGAATAAGATATTGCAGCGTAATTACGGTGGCAATTTCGTAAACGCGTCGTTAGACTACTTTTTAGACATAATTAATCTCATTCCCTCGGTTGGGAATGAGTAGACAGACTTGCCGGGGATCGAACCCGGAATGCTGGATTAGAAGTCCAGAGTGATATCCATTTCACTACAAGCCCTGCCCTCGACGAGATTCGAACTCGCGACCTCCGGCTTACAAAACCGACGCTCTGCCAACTAAGCTACAAGGGCGAATGGTGATTTTTTTATACTACGTGTTATATTTAGTCAACGGGTCCAATTACGGAATCCAGAATCGCTGGGTACAACGCGTTTTCTTTCACATGATCCATGAGCCGCTTGCGGTTCGCGATATGCAGCTTTTCAACATCCGCCTTGTTTTGTCCCACGTAAGGGACTGCAAAACCTTCGTCACACATCCACTTATTCACATTCGTCCACTGTCCATCTTCGCACACCCACACCTCAGCGAGAATGCGTCCAAACTTTCCACGCGAGTCACGTTCGGGACAACGAAGTTCGATCTCGATATCGTCCTTTTCCGAGGCGACGGCTTTCATGCACCAATCCTTGAGCTTCTTCTTAGACATGAGCCCAAAGACCTTCTCAACCTTATCAGAGGTTCGGGATTCGGGTGTATCAATGCCCAGAAGACGAACACGTTGCTTAGTACACACATCGAAGCCGAGATCGATACAGACGTCGATGGTATCTCCATCAACAACCTTTTCCAAAGAAGAAACCTTGTATCGAAAGTTGCACTCGGGAGAATCGTACGCCATTATATGTGATCTACGGTTCTAATCTTTAACCCTAGTTAAAAAAATAGCGCCCGATTATAATATGTATATCCGAGCATACTCTTCCAATGATTCCTACAAATATAGACTTGAAAAGACCAGGAAGAATGTTCTAAACGAGATATACGAGAAAAAAGCCGTCAAACCCAAACCGAAAACCCCAATACCCGAAAATTTACGTCTTCATCTACGATTCAAAGAAGCCATAGAGGAAGCCGAAGAAATATGTTCGACCGATAAAAACTCTAAAGAATGTCATTTCGCGTGGTACGAGGTTGATGAGCTAGAAGATTCTATCGCCCGGTCGAATTCCCGACGCGACTCACAGTAACCGTAGCAGGCTCTTCGTCATATGTGTAATACTTAATGGAAATACCAAACATGCGTTTCATGTGCGGATTTATCTCTCCGTTAATAGCCTCTTTCCAGTCTCTTAACGTAGTAGCAAAATATTCTGTACCATCTTCTCCGAATACCCTAGACCGGAAAAAAGACTGCTGACGAATCCATTCCATATGTCTATTGACGGTAGCCGGAACCGGTCGCTGACCCCTCTCCGCGGACTCTATAATGTCTATGACGTAATACCCATGCCTATCTGCGATAAGATTTGCTTGCATTCCCGGATACCCCTTAATGTACGCTTCAAGGTCTGCTCCACTCGGAAGTGTGACATACACTTCGCGGGTACTCGAAGGTAAGGGAGAATTACCCCCGGCAGTTGATATACCCGGGTGTGTATGATACGAAATGTACGAATTACTGAACAATCCTACGATGTGCCCGCTTACTTGCGTCCTTTGTTGCGATGTAAATCGTGTTGGAACGTTAAACTTAACCCTGTTTCCATCAGATACAAAGTCTATTTTTCCTCCGTACTCCCATCTTTTAAGAGTTGAAAGATTGTTTATCGTACGTAGCTCTTTTATGACACGCTTAGGAAGTTGTATGGTCGCTCTCGTATTAGACACGCGAACAACTTTCGCTACCATCTCTAAATCCTTTCGTTTGGCACTACTGGAGACGGGTGTATAATTTGTCGGAACACGCCTTCGCTTACCCAACATACCTGCGCCGACTGAATTTATATTCATAACATTCCTAGCGAAAACGTAGTTATTGACATTCCTGTTTCCCTGGTTTATGTTCATGGCTGTACCCGACGATCGAGGCGTGGGCATCTTACTGTAAATATACAAAATTATCTCGTCTTGGTAATCTTAAGAGCCGATTTCTTGGCAACCTTGGGATCTATCCTGTTCACTGTACTTTTCTTGGGGTTGAACATCTTCTTATGCGCATGCCAATATTCCGGAGCCCCAACTTTGAAGTTCTTATGAAGCTTAGCCTTGTACCAAAATACACAATCCTCGATACGATTACTCTTACTGGTGTTGTCTAATACGATGCACTCATAATTCTCGGTGCATGCATCCATGACTTTATTGAACATGTCGAACGATGGGAAGATACCAAAGAATGATTTGTAAAGCTTCTCTCGGTTTTGGATGATATTCTCACGTAAGACAAAAACATAATCAACGTTTGCACGAAGTGCGGGAGGCAAATCCATGCAGTATTGCATGGTCAGCATAAAAAATATCTTCCAGTGACGACCGTTCATAAAACATTGACGAATACACGTGTCACGCATAAACTTGTTGTCGTACATGCAATCATCCAATAGGAGAAAGGCTCCGCAATTTGTCTTACCGGCACCTACGAGTTTTCTTTGACGGTCCATCACGCGCTCGATCGCCTCCCTGTCATAGTCACCATAGATGAAGAGGTCGGGTATGTACTGCTGATAATAGTGATTACCTTCTTCAGTAGCCGATAAAACGATACCCGCTGGTAAATGTTTCTTGTACCACAGAATATCAGTCACGAGGGTCGACTTACCCGTGTTACGTTTTCCTATGAATACACATACCTTATCGTCGGCCATTTTGCCAGGGTTGAATTTTCTCAAACGTAAATCCATCTACAATACCGCACTCTTTTATTTGATAAAATTTTACTCACATGTAGTAAGAATGGCCGGACGTTTACGCCTTGCTGTCACTGGTATCCAGGATCAATGGCTTACCGGGGAACCAAAAATTTCGTACTTTTCGTCCATCTATAAACGACACACCCGGTTTTCTACAGAAGCAGTCGGTATTCCTCTTACTGGAAATGTTTCACTGGGTGGGAATGCCATAGCGCGTATCCCGAATAACGTCGGGGATTTACTTCGAAGCGTGATACTTAAACTTACCCTGGGGACTTTACCAGCACCGAGTGTATTACCCGGAGACTTGTATAACGCTTCACCGTCTACGAGTGTGATACAGTACGTCGACCTAGTGATAGGTGGTCAAACTATTCAACGACTCACAGGTGACTATATAGACATGTACAACCAACTTCACAGTAACAAAGATGATGCGAATACGACTCTTTATTATATGAACGGACACAATAACCAGTTACAGATTCTTAGCGGAGCTGGAGGAAGTGGACCGAAAACGTTTTATCTAAACTTACCGTTTTACTTTTTTAGAAATCCCAGTCTGGCCATACCTATATGCGCTATTACTCGACAAATAATCGAAATACATATCAAGTTTAAAGGCGTGGATGACGACGTAACGTTTAGTTATGAAGAAGTGAACGGGAATATGGTACGTACAAAGACGAATACAGGGTCCATCGTCGAGGCGTCTGTCATCGCGGACTTTTACTTTATCACTCGAGACGAGATTAACTTTTTACTCACGCGGCCCATGGAATATATCATAACGCAGCAGCAGTTATCGACCATGCAATTTAAGCCTAACGAATCTAAGAAATCTGCGCTGTTAAAGTTTACAAACCCCGTGAAAGAGTTATTATTCTTAGCGAAAGAAGAGACTGGACCAAATGCTACTAGATCCACAACTATCATCCCCGACGAATTTTCTCAATTGGGTAATGATATTGATGGTCCAACTATGTTTGATAATGCTGGTGAGAGTGTGTCATTATCTTCTGATGGGTCAAGACTCGCCGTAGGAATAAGATCGGGTGGTTCGAGTAGTCAGGGTATAGTTCGAGTGTTTGATTGGGATGGGACATCTTGGACACAAGTTGGTTCAGATATAGTCGGTCTCGTCAATGGAGATAATTTCGGACGCGCTGTGTCTTTATCTTCGGATGGAGCGAGAGTTGCTATTGGAGCTCCCTTTGCCGACCCAGCAAGCAATTTTGGATACTTTAGTTCTGGTCAGGTGACGGTATACGAATTAAGTGGGTCTACGTGGGTACAAATGGGGTCAGTGTTTAGTGGTTCATTAAACAATGAACGACTTGGAACTTCTGTTTCGTTAAATTCGGACGGAACGAAACTTGCTTTTGGGGCTACACGCACGGGGAATACTGGATACGTCAAAGTGTACAGCTGGTCCGGAACTTCATGGACCCAAGATTCAGGGGGAGTGAATTTGAACGGTGACGCTACAAGTGATGAATATGGAACATCCGTTTCCTTATCTTCGGATGGAATGAGACTCGCCGTTGGAGCAGCTGCACATAATACAGGGGGATATGTCAGGGTTTATGAATTTTCGGGGAATGTATGGGATCGACTGGGTTCTATTATAAATGGTGAAGGTAGTACTGACAGGTTTGGGTTCTCGGTCTCATTAAGTTCAGATGGAACGAGATTTGCTGCTGGGGGGATTGGGAATACCGCAAATTCTGGTCACGTTCGAGTTTTTGAGTATTCTTCTGACTGGACTCAAGTTGGTTCTGATATTGATAGCGAATCTTCGGCTGATAATTTTGGATACTCCGTTTCGTTGAATTCAGATGGAACAAGACTCGCCGCTGGAGCGATATTTAACAACAGTAATCGCGGACATACACGGGTATTTGAATCGCAAACGTCGTTCGGAACCACTTCGTGGAATCAAATAGGTTCTGATATAGACGGGGAAGCTCCAAATGATTATTCTGGAAATTCTGTCTCATTATCTTCTGACGGATTAAGATTGGCTATCGGGGCACCAAACAACGCAGACGGTGGCAGCCTTGCTGGACACGTCCGGGTGTATAGAATGGACGAAGACAGTACAATCCCCGAAGACCATCTACTGGATACGACATCTCCCGATCAAGAATTTTCTGGTCATGTCATGGGAAAAAGGTCGGATTATAGATTCGTGAAAAATATTAAATTCGAGTGCAATGGAAAGACGATGTTTGATCACACAGGTAAATATCTCGCATATGAACAGTCTTTGATACATCACACCGGATGTCCAGACGCGGGGTATGAATTCTACATGTATTCTTTCGCGATGAAACCGGAACTGTATTATCCGACCGGCCAATTAAACATGAGTCGTGTCATCCACAAGAAACTAGATGTGGAGCTCGGCGAAGTATCGACTACACGAAACATAAACCTTTCGATATACGCTTTAAATTATAACGTCTTACACGTCGAGGGAGGATTAGCAGGTTTAAAATTTTAACGGGTTATAGTAGAAATGGCAGGACGGGTACAACTTGCCACTACGGGTACTCAGGATGCTTACTTCACAGAGAATCCTGAATACACGCATTTCATAAAACAGTTCAAAAGGCATACGAACTTTTCAACGTATGACTTGACGCATGATCTACACGGTCAACTAGAATACGGAGGTATTGTTAAATGCACGATACCAGCTAACTCCGGTGATTTGATAAAGGCTATACGGGTACATTTTACACTTCCACCGTTGGAAACGGATGGGGTTAATTTTAGGTATGTCGAATCCATCGGACACGCGATTTTTCAACATGTAGATCTCACAATAGGTGGACAGCTCGTACAGAGAATTCCGAGAGATTGGTTACAGATTTACAGTGAACATTATATCACACAAACAAAACAGAATAATCTGGCTAAACTGATCGGTAAATGTCCTGACGAATCTTCTGGACTCCCGGTACGTCACGCGTCTATCGATCAATACTTACCACTCGCGACTACATCGACGAGTTACATAGTGGATATACCGTTCTATTTTCACAACAATCCAGAACTCGCGATTCCACTCTGTGCCCTAACAAAACAGGAGTGTGAAATAGAAATCCAACTCAGTGATATTGGCAAATGTATTCACAATTTACCCAATATTCTTCAACAATCTTCACCAGACAATACCAACTTCGTCGTCACTGTACAGGCTACTTCAAATGGTAATAAATACTTTATAGACGGTGTAGAAGCACCCCAACTAGAATTACAGTATGGGCGTACGTATACGTTTCAAATTGACACGAATGTTAACACTAGTCATCCATTCAAATTTTCGGTGGGGAGCGATGGTATGCATAACAATTACATCGAATACACAGACAATCAGACTTTTTCAACTGTGAATACGATACATACTATAACGCTTACCGTAAACAGTGATACACCACACCATTTATACTATTACTGTCATCATCATCCCGGCATGGGTAATATGGTACATGTAAATCCAGCACCCATAGATACAACCGGTTTAGGTATTGAGTCTATGACTCTACATACAGAGATGGTCCAACTTAACGAACCCGAGCGTCAGGCTATCAAGAAAAGTAATCGTGACTATATCATCACTCAGATTCAACAGAATACCTTTGAAATCCCGGTATCCACTTCCATTGGCACGGATGAGTATAGATTTAAGATGGATTTCACAAATCCAGTAAAGGAGTTATATTTTGTCATTGCGAGCATTCCCCTACCAGTTGAAAGTTTTATAAGCACATTTGATTATGATTTTGTTTACCAAATATATCCATTGGGAACAGATGGTAAATATGTAAACTTTGAACACCTCGTCAACTTAGAGATGATCTTAGATAACGAAATCATTCTCGACGAAGTAACAGGGAATGTCGTACACCTCAGGGCTGTACAGAGTGGTATTCATCATTCCAGAACACAGCTATTCAGGCGATTTTACTCGTATAGTTTCGCATTAGAACCCGAAAAATGGTATCCCACAGGTCAGCGCAATTTTAGCGCTATTAAAGAACAGATCATTCAACTGAAACTCAATAGTGAAACAGTTTTGAAAAGAGAGCTTAGAGTTTATGCGCTTGCTAATAATATACTCCGAATCAATGGAGGCAGCGGAAAAGTTATCTTCCCAAATGGTGGAATCAGCAATTAACATAATGCAACCAGTGATGGAACATGCAGTCGTTTTATCAGGACAATACGCTAAAGCGTGTGGCCGAAACATAATTTTAGCGAAGGATATGGAATACTGCTTGAAATACTGCGCGATGCACACAGTAGGTCAGCAAATCGGGTCATATTTTCCCGAAATTTATGAGGATGAAGAATCGGATGACGAGGAAGAGATAGAGACAGTCGACGAAAGTGAAGAGGCACCCTTCGTCCCATATTCAGGATCAGAAGAACTGTATATGAAAATCAACGAAGCATATGACGCATGGGAGGGTTGGAAACCGACCAATCCGTCAGAAGAAATGATAAAAAATGCAATTGATAGTAATGGACACATCGCCTCTCCAGGGATGGACGACTTCTAATTACAAAAGTTTTAAGGCAGTCGACGAGTCCTCGGAATCTGGGTCAGATTCGGATTCAGACTCTGAGTCTGAAGCACCCAGGAAGGGTAATATCAGGGGATACAATAAGGACACTTATAAAAAAATCCTGATCGTCGAAGAGTTGCTACCAGAATAAAATCTAATCATATAATAAATGTCTTCCGATATCGCCGTCGATACCGTCCTCGCGATCTCCCGTGAGCTCGAGGCTCAGTCCCTCAACTCCGTAGTTGCCGGCTTCTCCTTCGCCGCGGCCCTCTCTTGGATGGATGTCGTTCGTTGGTCCATTCACCAGGTCGTCAAGGTTCAGAAGAACGGTGGCATGAACTATGCCCTCACCGCTCTCTTTACCACCCTCCTTTCCGTGATCGTCTACATGATCATCTCTCGCGTGTCCACTCGCGTCAGGAAGCCCGGCGCTCCCGTCTACGCGGTTACTCGCTAAGTCTTCGCGGTTTAGTAAATACCATGAAGAAACAACCGGTAAGTACTATTAAAAATATATAGATAAACCCATTCCATTTATTCAGGTCATCAACCTTGCCTTGAATATTTGGCGGAAGACGATACCCTTCAGTGCGCTCTTCGTTTTGTAACTCGGTACCCTTCTTTACCATAGGAACCCTTGATAATTTATCAGTTGTACCGACGATTGATAGCTTTAACACGTGATTCGCATTTCTAAAATCATATGGAATCAGGCGGTTATTACTACTGTAAAAAAACTGAATACGCAATTTTGATATGTTTTGTGTACCCGAATCGAAATTGTGTTCTACAGTATCATCTATACCAGAATAATTAATGACATCACCGGCCATTAATATTCGACCGGTATAGAACGGTGTATCTGAATATACAGTCTTATTCAACTGTTCCGAACCACTGCTTATTTTCAAAATAAGTGCATCCGGACCCTGAAGATGAAGACTTCCGGTATCTATAGTGTTATTCACTGATGATATGTTACTCGCAGGAAGTCCCATAATATCGTGTGGAGTTGTTAACCCTTCTACACCAGATGCAAATCCGTTTTCTCCCCCATAAAACTCAAACGTGAATGGAGCATAACCGGTAAAAGACAAATCATTCTTACTCTTATCATAAGTGACAGCCGAAATGGGAACAGACGTAGCTTGAAATTGTGTTAACAGTTCACTCGCTATTTCATTTCCACTATAATTCTCATTGGGTAACATGACTGTAGTACCATTCACGGAGAATGTATTGTTTCTATCGTTTATAAGAAGCTGACTCGCATGAATACGAGCCGATACCAGCGATATCTTAGAGACGTTGTAAATTGGATTCTTCAATTCGACGACGTAATCTCCTGGATTGGGATACGC
>MDSW01049028.1_pt1 | contig 11917 bp, 11 predicted proteins | sample 811171 | NCBI WGS metagenome assembly MDSW01 (sample SAMN05326641, study PRJNA326480) | marine metagenome | isolation source: seawater | place: Atlantic Ocean: North West | collected 2012
CCCAACTTCAACAGCATCAGAAACCACATCGTCAGTACTATGCGCATTTTTATCATCATCGAAGACACTGTCATTAGCTTCTGGCTCAAACCCTCGATCTCGATCTTCTCGATCTCGACCTCGTCCGCCGCCTCGCTTATCGCCTTTTCGCTGGGTAACGACCCTCATGTGATACGGCAACAAAGCCATCTCACGAGCAATTTTTATTGCTCCTGCAGCTTGGCGTTGTTGTTGTCGGTTATTACCAGAAACCCTTGAGCCGCGTATCTTTGCGCGATCTGAAAGAAAGGCCTTAAGCAAATTAACGTCTTTATAATCTACGTATTCAATGCTGTCTTTAACAATAGGGCTTATCTTTTTCTTACGAGGCTTACGCGTATCTTTAGCCTTCGCTCGCGGTTGTTGCTTCTTACCTGCCACTAGAAGGGCTCCTCATCGGGGATGTCGTATCCGGCTCCAAAATCAGATCCGGTATTGGGTGCATTATTAGGTCGTCCACCTGCAGATGGTCCGTTACCTTGATTTCCACCGCCATCACGACGGTCAATTCTATTTACTTGTGCTGTAGCAAATTTTAAACTTGGTGCTACATCTTCAGCTAAAACTTGGATCTTACTGCGCCGTTCCCCATTTTGACCTTCCCAGGTCTGGTAATCAAGCCGTCCTTGCACAAGCACACGGCTCCCCTTACCCAGGGTCTCAGCTACATTTTCCGCTAATTCACGCCAACATGTGACATCAAAGAAATGAGCTTTATCTTCACCATTTTGTGATCGTTGGTTCCAGGCAACGCCAAAGTCACAAACTGCTAAACCAGTTTGAGTAAAACGGAGCTCAGGATCACGAGTCATATTTCCAACAATTGAAACTGTGTTATCAAATGCCATAAAAACCCCTCAGATCAGTCAGCGGCAACAGTTGTGTCAACGTCACCGATTAGGCCGCGACGCTCTGCTTCATGATCAGGAAGACGAATGAGCTTATGACGGACAACATTATCAGATATCTGCAAGGCCTTTTCTACTGGATCCATGGCCCCACCTTCAGCTAATAACTCCACTACAGAGTAATAACCTTCGGTCTTGTGGTTGATCTCATAAGCGAAACGACGTCGGCCCCAGAAATTCACGCTCGCAATAGTTGCTACTTCTTCGATACGGGTTCGAACTTCTTTGAGCTCTTCTTGAACCGCTACATCATCGAGGCCACCATCATGAATGACCATTAATTCGTATACACGCATACGGTGCTTCCTCCTTCGGACCCGCTATTCACGGGGCCCCTTATGGGGCAGGGGTAGAGATTGAATTGTAATAAGAGTTCCTAAAAACTCTTATTTAAGTGCCCTAACGGTAGAGGCAGAAAAGGTAAAACACACTGTCATTTTCCTTCAGACCCTAAAAAATTAATAAAGAACTAATTAGTCTCTGTTAAGTTCAGCAAAAATCTGGTTGAAAACTGCAGCTGCGCAGCAGCTTTCCAGATCTTTTTCTTCTCCAGAACTACGTAAAACTGTTATCACCCCTATTGAATATCTTTGATTGAAGCCAATCGCCCACTCTTTTGTTCCATTTGAATCGCTACTCAATACCCCAGATATTTGAGGCAGTTGTGAATCAAAACTAGGCCGCATCAGCATTGAAGAACTAAGTTCAAAAAGTTTTTGGTGGTCTCTCACTAAAACCGGACTTGAAGAGTTCAACCAACCACTTCTGGGTGCAAAAGTTACTTTTTCCCCATCATCCCATTTCATGAGTATTTCTATACGTCTAAGTTGCCCGTCATTGGCAAAAATAGAAACCGCCTCAGTTCCCTGAACTAGCGATAAATAATCGTCATACAAATAAAATTCCTCAGGCATCCCTGTAACGAATTCATCTAAAGCTCCTAAAATCTCAACACGAGGTAGTTCTTTCTCGAAAAGCCCCAAATGAATATCAGAAGTCGTAAACATAGATCTGACCTGACCCTGATCATCTAATACAACTAAACCAATATCAAGGTCTCCAGTTTGTTCTTCTCTCAACTTTTCTACAGTGGATGTAACAATTTTTTGTATCTCAAGATCAATAGTCGTTTTTATTAATAGATTTGAAGTCAAACTTTTTCGTTCACCTAGCTCCTCCATAATCGAAGATTTGGCAAAATTAACTGCATGAGCTAGAGCAAAAGACGGCTCACTGAGAAGCAATGGATTAACAACTGCCTCAGTGATTGTTAGCTCTAACAAAGACGAAGTTTGAGCCTGGAAAAATTCAGCTTCAGTAATGTGCTCTTTCGCCAGCATGTCAAAAAGTATCTTGTCAGCATAAATTTCAGCTAAACCCACATTTTTTCGATCACGTGCGACAAGAAACAGCGATGCTAAATACACTGCCTGATCAACATCTAAGTTTGAGGCACTAACTCCAAACCATGCCTGCGCTCCTGCCTCAATCCCAAATGACTCCCTGCCGAATGGAATCACATTTATATAACGCTCTAAAATTTCCTCCTTAGAGAGAGTTCGTTGGATCCGCAAGATAGACGCCGCCTCGCGTAATTTTGTCCAACCTGATAGATCATTATTTCCACTTACTAAACGAAGATACTGTTGCGATAACGTCAAATGATTAAGTTCATTAGAACCTCGTAAATCTCTCCAAAATGCTCTAACTAATTCACTAAACTCATAATTACTAGCCAAAAAATTAGGATCGGCGGCGATTACAAGCGCGTCCACAGCAACGGGAGAAATTTGTTCAAGAGTGATAGGAATATAGTTTTTTTCCGGAGTCAGTTCAGCAATTGGTATCTCGCGTCGATCCAGTATCAGACCTTGGCCATCAACGTTCATCGGTTGCGGAATTGGCAACGACCCAATAACCCGAATGGCTACGCCAGCTCCAAAAATGACTACAATTACACCTAAACAGAGAGAAATTCGCCATTTTTTTAGCGGTAACTTTTCACCTGTTGGGTTAGCTAAAGAATTTTCAGTCATAGCTATTGTGCCCAGCAGATTACCTCTCCACTCAACATATTGGACTATTTATAATTCAATCCAGTGGATAGCGCCTTATTAAATGATTCCAGCAACAGGTGGGGCACACCTCTACTTCATAGGAAACAAAATCTCCGCTTCTTTTAGCTAATCTTTGCAGTTCTTCATCAGAAACAACACACTTACCGCCGCCGCCGAGACGTGGGCCAAAAACATAAGCAACTATACGGAGCTTCCCATCAGCACATAATGGACAAGTACGGCCTGAAGGCGGTGCCACACTTCGCGCTACTCGCAAAAGCTCTGGGTGAATTTCACAGGCTTCAGAACGATCAATTTCACCAGATTCTATAGATTTTAAAAAGTGAAGTCGTTGCAATTTGTAATCAACCACACCAGAACCGGGCAGTATATTTTTATCTACTATTCCAGGATCAAATGGCACACGAACAGATTAGTCAATTCTTCTACGAAGAAGACCAATCCTCAAGGGCTTTAATTGCCTCTTGACGTGAAATCAAACCAACCTGAAAAATAAGCGCAGTTAGATAATTGATTGCTCTACCCACTATTGGGCCATGACCAACAATTCCCATTATTTCGTTTCCATCCAAGGGAGATTGAGGGCCTCTACTACCCTCCAATTCGATAACCTGATTGAAAACACTTAGTAGGCGTTGAGAAGGAATTTTTTTAAACGTCTTTAAAACAGCAAGCGCTTCAGGAAATTCATCTCCCCAAAAGAACAAAACTCGTCTCACGTTAGGCTCAGTAGCCTCACCTATCGAAGAAATTTGGTGAGTAGCTTCTATAACCCTGCCTACTTTTTTAGCCAAATTACTTGAGGCCCTCATATCAACTAAAAGAACTCTTGCCTGCTCGCCAGAAGTCACAATCGGGTATAAGAGGGTCGCCCAACTCAGCGCCAAATCATGGCTACTGTCATTACCAGCTAATTCTGGAACAGGAACAAGACCGTTATAGCCTTCGATCACTAGGCCCAGTACCCCTGTTTGTTCCAAAAATAGGAGCCCCTTTCTAGGAGCTTGAACCTTAAGTAATTTTTTTAACTCTTCGATCACACGCTCTTTTGAAACAATCGATATCCGATCTCTAAGCAGTTCTACTGCGGCTATCAGATCTATCCCAGGAACAAGCTGGTAGCCCGCCATAAATCGAGCAGCCCGCAACATTCTTAAAGGATCATCACTAAAAGATACTTCAGGATCTAAAGGCGTCCGCAAAACTTTGTGCTCTAAGTCTAATTGTCCCCCAAACGGATCTATTAACTCCCAGTCAGGAAGCTTTATTGCCATTGAATTAACCGTAAAATCACGTCTCGACAGATCATCTTCAATAACCTTCGAAAACTGGACACTAGGTTTACGAGAATTACTTACGTAATTTTCAGATCGATGGGTTGTTATTTCAATAATCTGCGAATTTTTGCGAATACCAATCGTTCCAAATTTTGCTCCTTGATCCCAAATTGCATCTGCCCAACCAGTCACTAACTCCACGATTATTTCAGGTTCAGCACTGGTTGTAACATCAATATCATCATTCAATTTTCCCAATAGAAGATCTCTTACAACACCCCCAACTAAATAAAATTTATAACCAGCGCTAACAAATTTATGAGCTAAGGCGCCAACTTGAAGATCCAGTTCTAGTTTTTGAGCTTCTAAAACCTTCTTCATAAAGCAAATATTACAGGGGTCTTGTCATAAGGCTCATAAAAAAGTTTACGTGATTCACTAGTTTTCTTTGGTAAACATACAAATCATCTGGCACTCTAGGAGTTCCCGGATCGTCGTCGTGGAGATAAATTAATGGGCTTAAAGTTTGATCTTGGTGACCGAGTCATCTACCCCCATCATGGAGCAGCGCTTATCACTTCACGTGAAACTCGAAAAGCTTTTGGAGAAACACGCGAATACCTTATTTTAGAAACAGCCCACGGAGACTTAACTTTATCTGTCCCCACAGACATGATCGATACTGTAGGTATGCGTCCTCCAATCGACGAGGATGATGTAGCCGACCTATTTGAGCTCTTGGCAAAAAAAGACATCCGTGAACCAGCTAACTGGAGCAGAAGATTTAAAAATCACCAAGAAAAATTGAAATCTGGCGACATTTACCAAGTCGCTGAAGTAGTTCGGAACCTCGCCCTTCGAGAATCTTCCAAAGGTCTTTCGGCGGGAGAAAAATCAATGCTCGACAAGTCTAGGCAAATACTTGTTTCCGAACTTTCAATAAGTATGGATGTGACAGAAGAAGAAGCTTCTGAACAGGTTGAAACACGCCTAGCTGGATAAACTATTGAGCTCAGTGGGAGCTCTTGTTTGAATAGCGACTGCCAAAAAGTCATTATGCGCACTATCTTTTCAGTCGGGAGAGTTAAGTGCGAAAAGATACGAGATTCAATTTGGTTTTTTCGGCTCTGCGCTGGCAGGACTGTCACTCGATGCAGATTCAACGCTCCTACACCCAACCCTCACGTTCGCGACTTATTACCCGCACTAAGTGCACTTCAGTTTTTCTCAAACTAAACAGGGCGCAATATCTAAAAAACCATCGTTCTCATTTAAGTGGTTCTATATGAGAACGAAATACAAATTTCTTAAGCCACCGATTATCGTAGTGTTTTTTTTAATGTTCGCTACGTCCGCCAATGCTGCTACTCAGTCTTCCGATGAAATGAACATAGTCACGCAAAGTTTTTCAGCTGGACTAGGTGAATCAATCAATCTCAAAATTCAGCTCTCAAATCTTCTTCCCAGCGACAACCAACTTATTATTACGCTGCATGAGCCAGTTCTGAATGAACAGGACTTCTTACTTTCAACTACTGGAGAAAAGCTCGGTGGGGTTCTATCATCTGCGACAAGTAATATTTCTGAACTCGAAATATCTGAAGCTGGTTTAACAAACATCACTCTTCAAATCGCCGAAGATAAAGAACCATTTGATCAATCTTTGATCCGGGCCGTTCGCCCCGGTGTCTATCCAATTTCATTGGAGCTTCGGACAAGCAGCCAGGAATTAGTTGACGGCCTCATTACTCACCTAATACGAGTACCAAGTAACGCAGATGAAATCGAACCTCTACAAATTATTTTGATCAATTCTCTTGATTTCAACGCAACTAAGTCATTTGACAAATCGGCAGTTTCTTGGTTTACAACCTTGCACAAGCACCAACAAGTACCAATGTCTCTCGTAGCACCTCCTCGATTCCTTAAAGACTTTCAGAACACTCCAACTTTTAAGTTATGGGAGCAAAATAATCAGTCCCACGAACTCATTCGCTCTTCATTTGTACCCATAGATGAAGCACTTCTTACTAATGCTGGCCTAGATACTGAAGCGGCTCTATTGATCGAAGAAGGGTTAGAAGCTCTTATCTCAATAGGATCAGTAGCACCTTCAACTCTCTGGATAGAAACTAACGACACAGATGTCAGCCAATTCGACACTCGTTGGGCAAGAGGCATTCGTCATGCCGTCCTATCATCAAAATCACTCGTCACAACTGACAATTTACACCCAAGACAACCTGTCGAGATTCGGTCTCAAAATTCATTAATGACAGCGCTGATAGTTGATGATTTGGCGCCGAGACAACTTAAAGATAGCCCCCATAGCGCCGCTCATAGACAACTATCGCACCTCGCTACCATAGCGTTGACACAACAATCGCCTAAATTTATAACCTTAGATATTAGTCCAGACGAAGCTGATTCAACATCTACTGACTACCTACTCGAAGGAATTGCTTCGCTGTTATTTATAGAACCTCTATTAGCAAGCGAAGCTATCGGAAAACCACTGGCAGTAACCGCAGCAGGAGTGCCGCTTCAATATCAAATAGAAAACAAAGATTCTGCAACAAGACAAGATTTTTCTGTATACAGAAAAGCTAAAACTCATCTCAATGCTTACCGATCAATGATTCGAGATGAAGATGCCAGTGACCATGATAATTTTTCTCAGGAGCTTCTCTATTCACTTTCCGATGATTTAAAGGAACTCGAACAACAAACTAAATGGCGAACAATTATTGACTATGTGAGACAACGAAGCAGTCTTCTGGATGCACCACCTGAAGAAACGATTCAAATGACATCTCGAAGCGCTGCAGTACCCTTTAGTTTCCAAAATCGGTCCAAGACTGCTTTGCGAGTTGAACTTAGGATAATTAGTGAAAAAATAACCGTCGAAGACTTTGATGACGGAGAAACGACGACCCTAGTACTTGAACCTGGAATTACAACCTACCGTTTTAACCTTCGATCGCTTTCATCAGGATCTTTTCCGATTAAAATTGAACTTCTTTCTCCAAACGGTTCACTCCTTATCAGCCAAACACAATCTGTAATAAGAGCCACCGCTCCAACCGGCGTCGGACTTGCCTTAACACTGGGAGCTGCACTATTTTTAGCCATCTGGTGGATTGTAGATAGTCGTCGGAGAAGATCATTTTGACTTCTGCCAAAGCAAGCGTTGCTGCCATTGCGATTTTTTTGTCACGTCTCTTCGGTTTAATCCGGGCTGCTCTAGTCACTAATGTCTTAGGAATTGGATTCGTTGGTGATGCTTTCGCTGCAGCCACGAAAATCCCTAACCTCCTACAAAATCTTCTCGGTGAGGGTGCTTTGTCCGCAGCTTTCATACCAGAATATTCAAAAAATGTCGAAGATGACCCAGTAACAGCCGGCCAAATAGCCGGTGCAATCGCATCCTTTCTTTTAGTGATTACTTCGCTATTAGTTGCCATAGGAGTTTTTGCCGCACGCCCGATAGCGCGTTGTATCGCCTGGGGTTTTGATCAGGACCGGCTCGATCTAACTGTTCAACTAATGCGGGTAATCACAATTGGCTCTGGAATTTTAGTTATGAGCTCATGGTGCCTCGGTATTTTAAATAGCCATCGAAAATTATTTTTGTCATACATTGCGCCAGTTATTTGGAACATGACACAGATCGTTGTGCTGATAACAGTCACACTTTCACATTGGACGCAACTATCCCAAGTACAAGCTCTTTCATGGGCCCTGGTAGTCGGTGCTCTTGCTCAACTACTTATACAACTGCCATCTACTCTTCGATCAAACCCACATATCCACTTTAATTTTCAATGGAAAACGGTTGGATCAAGGAAAGTCATCAAACGATTAGGACCCGCAATATTAGGACGAGGCGCGCTCCAAATTTCAGCGTTTATTGACTTGGCACTGGCTTCATTGTTAGGTGTTGGAGCCGCTGCAGCAATGGTCGCAGCACAGGCCTTATTTTTGTTACCTCTTTCATTACTAGGGACAAGCGTCGCAGCTGCAGAATTACCAGAGCTCAGTCGTACTAAAAATATTCAAGATTCAACAAATAGAATCTCTAAGCGTCTACCAGAAATGCTTTGGATAGCCGGAGCAATTATTGCGTTGTACCTGGTAGCCGGTAAAGCCTTAGCTGACACAATTTTTAATCTGGGGGGATTTCGCAACAAAATTCCTTCAGACGATTTAACACTGATTGCTATGACACTTGGGGCCTACTCGCTAGCAATCCCAGCTCTGCTGGGGTCTCGGCTACTACAAAACTTGCTATTCAGCACCGGCGACACAAGTACACCAGCAAAAATTGGGGTTAAAAGATTACTCGTATCTGCTCTAACTGGAATTTTTCTTATGTTTCAATTTGATCAGATAATGATTGTAGGAAATTCCATAATTGGCTTTGGCGACCTGTCGTTGCGTTTTTCTCCCATCCCTGATGCAGTTCGCTTAAACAACGAACTCCCAGCACGGCTTGGTGCAGTTGGGTTGGCTCTCGGAGCAACGTGTGGGGCCTGGTTTGAATTTTTTCACCTGAGGAAAATAGCTCTGATAAAGTCAGCGCGTAAACGACTCACTTCCTCCAATCTTCACCGCTATATCACTCCTTCACTGATAGCTAGCTTTACAGGTATTGGAATTCACCAAATTTCATTTCAAACTGCTTTGGTGCAAATAACAGTTACCGGTTCAGTCATGCTTCTAGTTCATTTTGTTACATCATTAGCAATCCGAACCCCTATTGCATTAGATATAGGTTCTAAAGTTAAAGTGCATTTAGGCTTTCAGTCAAAAGACCCCCCTCTATCACCAAGGGAAAAAGAAAAATTATGACGTCAGTGAAAATTATCACCGACAGTTCTTGTGACCTCCCGCAGGACATCGTCGATGATTTAGACATTGGTATAGTGCCCCTCAAAATTCGATTCGGTTCTGAGGAGTTTGTTGATCGTTTCGAATTGTCAACTGATTCTTTTTGGGAACGTTGCAAAGTATCTCAAGAGCTTCCCTCTACGGCAGCACCCTCGCCAGGAGCTTTTGAAGAAATGTATCGTCAAGCTGCAAACGATGGCCGATCAGGAGTAGTAACAGTCGTTTTGAGCGGTTCATTATCCGCTACGATCGAAGCAGCTGAGTCCGCAGCGCGCGCAGTAGTCGATCTTATTGATGTCACGGTAATAGACAGTCGAACCGTAACTCTTGGTTTAGGCTCACTAGTGATCCAAGCTGCAGAAGCTTCTATGCAAGGCCAAAGTGTCCTAGAAATAAGCACGATGATTTCTGAAGCTGCTACAAGAACCCAAGTACATGCAGCACTTGACACCCTTGAGAATTTACGTAAGAACGGTCGAATCGGAGCAGCTCAATCATTCCTCGGCTCAGTTCTATCAATAAAACCCCTAATCGAGGTTCGTAATGGTGTCGTTGAGCCAGCTGGAAAGCAACGAACAAGGTCTAAGGCAATGGCACATTTAATAAATTTAGTTGCTGACAATGCGTCCAATATAGAGCGAATTAGCATCATGCACGCTGCATGTGAGGATATTGACACTTTCGGTTCTCAAGTCCAATCGTTGGTGACTTCAAAAGTAATAATTGGCGAAATTGGACCAGTAGTCGGAGCCCATGCTGGGCTTGGCACAATCGGCGTAGTTTTTCAGACAAATAACTAAAAATGGTTTTTTTATCCAAACGATATCGAATGGATAAAAAAATTGAGAACGGCCCCGTTGAGTCCTGGAGTGGACTTGATTTAACTCTCAACCGCCCAGTAACTATTCGCATAACCGATACAGAAACTGAGATTGGTCAGCGGTTAAGAATGCAGGCGCAGGCTCTCTCACGACTTGAACATCCTTCTCTTCTCCATATTTATGACTCAATTTCAACCTCTAATCAGTTTGCAATAATTACCGAGATTTTACCTTCACGTAATCTTTCGCAAGATCTGCAAGAACGAGGGCGTTTCTCCGCTTATGAGGCGGTGCAGCTTGTGATCCAAGTCAGTGAAGGCCTAGCTTCGCTTCACCAAGCGGGATTTGCTCACGGAGGCGTCGAAGCTCATCACATAGCGTTAAGAGAAGACAAAACTCCCGTAATAATTGTTGGCCCACCTACGGGAGACGCAGTTAAAATACCGGCGCGCCCATCAAACGACATATCTTCTCTAGGTAAATTATGTCATCTTCTGATCGTCGGAACTACTCCAACAATTGATGTGCACGGCCGCACAGCCATACATCCAACAGTACCTTCATCGCTTCAACCAATACTAAAAAAAGCCCTCTCAGATCAACCACCCTGGGGCAACAGTTCTGCATTGATTTTGGCTTTTCAATCTGTTCTTCATGACCTGAAAGAATTAGAATTTCAGGCAGATATTGGTAAAACATCTTATTTAGAAAGCGAAAAAACTTGGTTCGCACCGATTTTCGCCATTGTGTCTGCGGCTGTTCTTATTATCGGTATCGGGCTGCTCCTAGCCAAAACTGACTTAGCCCCGTCACTAGTTGACAATGTTAAACAGGTAGTCAGTGGTAGCAAGTCCTCAGATCAACAGGCAAATAACACTTTCTTTCCACCATTAGAGGACTTATCTCGTAATGAGCCATTACCTAAAAGTGCTCGCTTACCCATCATTGACATAATAGATTTTGACCCTGAAGGTGACGACCGACTTGAACATCCTGACAAAATAAAACGAATTAATGACGGTGATGCAAGTCGAGGATGGAATACGTCTCGATACAACTCACGCAAGTTTGGGGGTTTGAAAAGTGGAGTTGGATTAATAATTAAGCTTAGCAATAACCACCATATAGATTTAATTGAAGTTGGTGCCACGGCAATTAACTGGGGCTTCGAATTATACGCCATTAATGAATCTCCAGGCTCACTAATCGAATGGAGTTGGGGTTCGCCAATTACTTCGTTAGCGGAATTAAAAGGTATAACTAAAGTTAATTTCACTGATCTAACTGGTTCTACGCTTTTACTTTGGATAACCGACTTAGGAAATTCGCTTCCTGTTGGAGGCCATCGAGTCTCGATAAATGAAGTATCTGTTTATGGAAGACCAGTGAGCAATTAGTAGGACTCTGTTAAACCATCGGCGTCTTTACACATACGTCATAGCTATGTCGATAGAATCGTCGAGGTGGCCAATTCTGAAACTTCTGGAAAAGAAAGCAAGCAAGACTTGGGTTTTAACATCAAGGCAACTAATACTTTCGTTAATTTGATTGACAGCGTCAGAAATAAAACCACTGGCCCAATTTTAGGACTAGCTAGAGCTTGTGTTTATGGAGTGATGCTGGCTGTTTCAGCCAGCATCACTCTGATATTTTTAATTATAGGCTTGATACGACTCGTAAATATTGCGCTGCCAGGTTCAGTTTGGAGCGCTTATCTCACATTAGGCCTCGTATTTCACGTTGCGGGTGTTTTGCTATGGTCACGCCGAACTAGATAGAACTTATGAACTTTATTTTTACCATTAAAAAACTTCGGAGTATTGATCGTGTCTGAAATTCGCGACGTTGTAATTATTGGGAGCGGACCGGCAGGTTTAACAGCAGCTATTTATGCCGCCCGCGCA
>MDSW01119226.1_pt1 | contig 11917 bp, 9 predicted proteins | sample 811171 | NCBI WGS metagenome assembly MDSW01 (sample SAMN05326641, study PRJNA326480) | marine metagenome | isolation source: seawater | place: Atlantic Ocean: North West | collected 2012
TCAACTAAATTTTTAACTATATTCAATCCCAAGCCAGAATGTTCACCAAATTTTCCTGGTCTATTGCTATAAAACCTATTAAAAATTTTATTTAAATTTTTTTCTTTAAATCCCTCTCCTTGATCTATTACCTTTAAAATCACTTGACCATTTTGATTTTTCTGAATAAATACAAGAATTTTTTGATTATTTTGGCTGAACGAAATAGCATTATCTAATAAATTTGCGAGTATTTGTTCAATACGATTTTCAATACCTAAAATTTTAAAATCATGATTTAAATTGTCTATTTTTATCTCAATTTCGATTCCTCTTTTTTCTAGGTAAATATTATTAAAATCATCAACAACTGAAGCAACAATAGATTTTAAATCTATAATATTCATTTTCTCAGTGCTTAATGCAACTTCATCTTTTAACATTTGTGAATAATCTGTTATGAGTCTCTCTATTCTTTCTACATCATGGGATAAAATTTTTACTAATTTTGCTCGTTTATTCTTATCATCAGTTTCACTAATTATTTCTGAAGCACTTTTTAAAGAGGCTAAGGGATTCCTTATTTCATGAACTAAATCAGTTGAAAAATTTTCAGCTACATTTATTCTTTTATATAAATCATTTGTCATATCATCTAAAGACTTTGACAATACCCCTATCTCATCATTTCTTTTTTTTAAAATTTCAATATTCGATTTTTTTTTGCTTTTTTCTTTTATGATATTTGTATAATTAACTAAATTTTTAATAGGTTTTAAAAAATATCTATTAAGAACAAAAGAAAAAATTAATATAACAATTGTAACAAATGCAGCAGTTCTTATTACAAAACTTTTTCTTTCGTTTATAGCTGTTCTTATTTCATTAGAGTCCTGAGAAATTGCTAAAAATCCAACATTTTCTCCATCTATATTTATATTTTTAATAGTAGTAAGTAAAAATTGATTATAGGTCTCTTCTGTATATGTATAAGGTTTACCAAAATCATTCGAAGTCGAATAATTAATTAAAATTTCTTTTAAAGAAAATTTTTTATTTTTTTTTTTTTTATTTGTTTTCTCAACTTTTTCTTCAGAATCCGAGATTCCCTCTTCTATTATATTTAATTTTTTCGAAAAAGATCTTGGATCAAGGTCTAAATTATCTGTATCACCTATCAAATTATATTCATTATCAAAAAATATAACTCTATCTAAATTTTGAAATAAAAATCTAGTTGAAAATAAAAATCTCCTAATATCATCTTCTTTTAATTCTACATTTAATCTTTCTATATGATCAATAGTATTATTAATTATTTGTATATGATTTCCTGTTTTTTCTTTAATTAAATTTGGTTGAACTGTTTTAAGATAGATTAAGGTTCCACTACCAATAATAAAAAAAATAAATAAATTTATGAATAAAAATTTTCTTAATATAGATAAATTTTTTAAAACAAAATCGAACATTAACTAACGTTCCATCTATACCCACTTCCATACCTAGTTTCTATGGCAGAAAAATTAGAGTCAATCTTTTTAAATTTTTTTCTAATTCTTTTCACATGACTATCAATCGTTCTATCCTCTATATCAGTATCTTCTCTATAAGCTATATCCATTAGTTGTGATCTCTCCTTAATAATGCCAGGTCTTTTGGCTAATTCTTTAACTATTAAAAATTCTGTTGTGGTTAATTTATCAGGTAATTGTTTTCCATCCCATTCACATTCTAGCTGAGATGGGTCTAATTTTAATTTTCCATGAGTAATAATATTTTTTACATCCTCTATGGAATTCATATTTTTTTTTCTAAGTTGAACTCTAATTCTTTCAATTAGTACTTTTATTGAAAACCCTCCAGATTTTTTAACATAGTCGTCAGCTCCTAATTTTAAACCTAATAATTCGTCAATTTCATCATCTTTTGAAGTTAAAAAAATAACGGGTAGAGAAGTTTTTTTCCTTAATTTTTTTAATAACTCTTCACCATCCATTTTTGGCATTTTAATATCTATAATAGCTAAATCAGGAGGTGTTCTTGATAAACCTATTAGTGCACTCTCACCATCTAGATAAGTTTGTACATTAAAACCTTCTTTTTCAAGCGCCATACTCATGCTTGTAAGTATGTTCCTATCATCGTCGATTAGTGCAATTGTTTCTTTCATTCTTTAAACCTAATTAAAAATACTAAATTGTTCTTAATTGGGCAAGCCTTGGAAATTAATGAAGTATTCCCCAATTATCACCCACATTTATATCGACTGTAAGTGGTATTGAAAAAGCATGCAAATCACTCTCGCTTACACTCGTCATTTCTTCTTTGATAATATTGCAAATCTCTTTTTTTTCAAAATTTGGTACCTCAAAAATTAATTCATCATGAATCTGTAACAACATTTTTGATTTAATCTTGTTTAAAGTTTTAAATTTTTTTTCTAACCTTATCATTGCAAGTCTCATTATTTCAGATGCTGATCCTTGGATTGGAGCATTAATTGCTGCTCTTTCTTGAAAATTTCTTACATTATGGTTTTTATCATTTATTCCAACAATATGGGTTCTCCTCCCAAAAATATTATTTACATATCCATTTTTTCTACAAAATTTTATTGTGTGGTTCATATATTCCTTAATTTCAGGAAATTTAATAAAATATGATTTTAAAAATTCCTCTGCTTCATTATTTGAAACCATAATTTGTTTAGCAAGCCCATACTGAGAAATGCCATAAATAATTCCGAAATTAATTGCTTTTGCTTTTCTTCTTTTTTCCTGGTCAATTTTATCTATATCAATATTAAAAACCTGACTTGCGGTTAAATTATGAATATCCTCCTTATTTTTAAAAGCTTTTTTTAATTCTTTTACATCTGCCAAATCTGCAAGAATTCTCATTTCAATTTGATTATAATCAGCTGATACTAAGACATGTTCCTTTTCTGCTACAAAAGCTTTTCTAATTTCTCTTCCATCTTCTGATTTTATTGGAATATTTTGTAAATTTGGTTCACTTGATGCAAGTCTTCCAGTGGTAGTAGCTGCAAGTAAAAATGATGTATGAACTCTATTAGTTTTGTTATCTATATGCTCTTGTAAAGAATCTGAATATGTATTTTTTAATTTTGAAACCTGTCTCCAATCTAAAATTAATTTAGGCAGTTCATGTCCTTTGAAAGCTAAGTCTTCTAAAACTTTTGCACTTGTTGCAAAACTTCCTTTTTTCGTTTTTTTCAATGATGCTATTTTGAGTTCATTATACATTATTTCACCAAGCTGTTTGGTAGAAGCTATATTAAATTCTTTTTTTGATATTTTAAAAATTTCTTTTTCCAAATTATCTATTTTTTTTCCGAATTTTTTCGATAATTCCTTTAAAAATTTACTATTAATTTTGATTCCATTAATTTCCATTATAGCTAATATTTTTATTAAAGGTTTTTCAAAAATTTCATAAATATTTATAAGTTTTTCAACCTTTAAACTATTAGCAAAAACATTGTAAAGTCGATAAGTTATATCCGCATCCTCTGATGCGTATTCCATTGCTTTTTCAATTTCAACTTCACTAAAATTAATTTGTTTTTTTCCAGAGCCGACTAAATCTTTAAAAGATATTGTTTTATGGTTTAAATGTATTTCTGAAAGAATATCCATGTTATGTCTATTTTTTCCTGCATCAAGCACATATGACATAAGCATAGTGTCTTCCATTGAATTCATTTCAATCCCATGGTTAAATAATATTATAAAATCAAATTTAATATTCTGCCCAATTTTTTTCACACTTTTATCCTCAAGTAGCGGTTTTAGTTTTTTTAGAACATTCGTTTTATTCAAACATTTGCCTGACTTATGTCCAATAGGGATGTAGCAAGCTTTTCCTATTTTAGTACTTAGAGATATACCGACAAGCTCAGCATTATTAGGATTTAAAGATGTTGTTTCTGTATCTATTGCTAGCTCTCCTTGTTCTTCAGCTTCTTTAATCCATTCATCAATATCATTTACATGATTTATTAAAAAATAATTTTTTTTATTAATTTTTTCTATTTTTTTGTTTGAAAATTTCTCCACATTATTATTTGTTAAGGTGGGCTCGCCATAGCTTGATATTGCAGAACTTAAAAGTCTATTAAATTCCATTTCTCTTAAATAATTATAAAGCTTGTTTTTATCGATATCTTTTAAAATAAAATCTTCAATTTTTTCTTTTAAAGGAACATCATTTTTTAAAGTTACTAATTTTTTACTTATAATTGCTTGTTCTTTATTTTCTATTATTCTCTCTCTTCTTTTGTTTTGTTTAATTTCGTGTGCTTTCTCTAAAACTTTTTCTAGAGAGCCATATTGATTAATAAGTTCAGCTGCAATTTTAACTCCAATACCTGGTACACCAGGAACATTGTCACTGGAATCACCCGCTAAAGACTGCACATCAATAATTTTTTTTGGATTAACTCCAAATTTATTATGTATGTCTTCCTCATTAATAAATTTATTTTTCATTGGATCAAAAATACGAACATCTTTTTTGTAAAGTTGCATCAAATCTTTATCTGATGAAACTATTGTTACTTTTGCACCTTTTTTTAAAATTTGTTCAGTATATGTTGCAATTAAATCATCTGCCTCATAATTTATTAGTTCCACAGATGGTAAGTTAAATGCAAGTACAGATTTTCTAATATACTCAAATTGTGGAATTAAATCATCTGGTGCATCAGATCTATTGCCTTTATATTCTGGATAAATATCATTTCTAAAATTTTTTCTAGCTGAGTCAAATATTACTGCAAAATGTGTTGGCTTTGACTTGTTATCATTTGATTTCGAGTCTTCTAAAAGCTTATAAAGCATATTACAAAACCCACTTACCGCACCTGTTGGCAACCCATCGCTTTTTCTAGTTAATGGTGGTAAAGCATAGTAAGCTCTAAAAATATAACCCGAACCATCAATCAAATAAAAATGATCACTTTTTTTTATAGAAGTCATTATAAAATGTTATAAATGTATAATAGGTTATGAACAAAAAAAATGTACTTTCTGCAAAAAAATTAAACAAAATTTATAGAGATAAATCAACAAACTCAATTCATGCAATCAATAATTTAAACTTAGACGTGCAAGAAGGTGAAATTTTTGGTTTATTGGGTCCTAACGGCGCTGGTAAAACCACTTTCATAAATATACTCGCTGGTTTAGTTATAAAAACCTCGGGCGATGTAATAGTTTGGGATTTTGATCTTGATAAAAACCCCAGACAAGTGCGTGCTTCAATAGGAATAGTTCCTCAAGAAGTTAACCTTGATCCTTTTTTTAGCCCTAGAAAACTACTAGAATTTCAGGCTGGGCTCTATGGAATTAAAAAGGAAAATAGAATTACTGAAGAAATACTTAAGTTAGTTTCACTAGAAGAGCAGGCAGATAGTTATGCAAGAAGTCTTTCAGGTGGTATGAAAAGAAGATTGTTAATTGCAAAATCTTTAGTTCATCAACCTCCAATTATAATTTTAGATGAACCTACAGCAGGGGTTGACTTAGAACTAAGAAATAATCTTTGGAAAAATATGAAATTATTAAATAAACAAGGTGTTACAATTATTTTAACAACACATAATTTATCAGAAGCTGAACAAATGTGCAACAGAATAGGAATTTTAAATAAAGGAAATTTGGTTGCTCTTGATACAACACAAAATCTCTTAGAAAAAATTAAAACAAAAAAAATTATTTTTAAATTAAACAAAAACGTTGATCCAAATATTTTCGTAGATCCATTTATTAAAGTTTCTTCGAAAAACGAAAATGAAATTGCAGTTTCTTATGAAAAAAATAATATAACTACCGAAAAAGTTATAAAATTAATTCAAAAACAAGATTTAGAAATAGTTGATATTTATACTGAAGATGCTGACCTGGAAGATGTTTTTATTAAGTTAACTAAATCAAATTAATAACTAGTTTGAATATTATTGATTTTATTTTGGAGATCTTTTGTATAAAATCCTTTGTAAAGTTCTTCTATGCATTTTAAGTCTTCTAGCTGTTTCAGATACATTTCTATTGCATAATTCAAAAACTCTATGAATATGTTCCCACTTAACTCTGTCTGCAGACATTGGATTTTCTGGAGGAGTAGCTTTCTTTTTTGGGTCTGCTAAAAGAGCTTTCTCAATATCATCAGCATCAGCAGGTTTTGCCAGGTAATCTATAGCTCCCTCTTTAATAGCTGCAACAGCTGTAGGAATATTACCATAACCAGTTAACATTATAATTTTACTCTTGCTATTAGAATTTTGGAGTTCTTTTACAACTTCTAGTCCATTTCCATCATTAAGTCTTAAATCTACAACTGCATAAGATGGATTGCTTGTTTTAATTGAATCTATTCCTTCTTTTACACTTCCTGCTTGAGTCACTTTAAAACCTTTTTTATCCATAGCTCTAGCTAATCTTTCTCTAAAAGAATTATCGTCATCTACTATAAGTAGTGATTTATCGTTCAATTCACTTATATTTTTGTTAGTTGGTGTATTCATTAGATTGTGGATATGGTGATTATTTTTCACTTTTCAATACCATTATTTGCTTTACTTTGGTGAATTATTGCCTTAAGTGCAGATTTTAGATAAAGTTTTTAAATATTTTTAAAAACTTTTTTTGTTAAATTTTTTTAGGGGGCATATGCGATGCAAAAATTTAAAACAGTTGATGAGATTGTAAGTCAACTAAAACCTGATTGGCCAATTTATTGTATCAGAAAAAGATCGATACAAGTTGCCTCTAAAATTTTTCAAAATAAATTTCCTGGTAAAATATTATACGCAATGAAAGCCAACCCACATCCTGTTGTGCTTGAAACTATCATAAAAAGTGGAATTAAAAATATTGATGTCGCTTCAATAAAAGAAATTGAAACAATTAAAAAAATAAGTCCAAATGTTAAATGTTCTTATATGCATGCTGTAAAAAGCAGAGAAAGCATTAAAGAAGCTTATTATAATTATAATGTAAAAACATTCTCTTTAGACTCTAAAGATGAATTAATAAAAATTATTGAAAGCACTAATCATGCAAAAGACCTTGAATTATTTGTTCGTATTTCAGTTTCAAATGAACATGCTGAAATAGATTTGTCAAAAAAATTTGGAGCAATTACATCTGAAGCAATGGGTTTGTTAAGATTAACTAAACAGTATGCAAAAAAAATTGGCTTAAGTTTTCATGTTGGTTCACAATGTATGCATCCAATTTCATATGCAAAAGGTATTTCTGAGGTTGGTAAAATAATAAAAAAAACAAAAATTATACCTGACTTTATAAATGTAGGTGGTGGTTTTCCTACTATTTATCCTGACCTTGTGCCTCAATCATTAGATAATTATTTTAAAGCTATAAAAGATGCGCTAAAAGATTTAAAATTAAGCAAGCTTCCAGAAATTCTTTGTGAGCCTGGAAGAGCAATAGTTGCCGAAAGTGGTTCAACTATAGTCAGAATAAATTTAAGAAAAAAACAAAAACTATATATTAATGATGGAACATATGGATCACTGTTTGACGCAGGTACTCCTAATATAGTTTATCCTTCAAGATTAATTACAAATGGAAGAATTATTTCAAAAAAAATGACAGCATTTGATTTCTACGGTCCAACTTGTGATAGTATGGACTATATGAAAGGACCGTTTATTCTTCCAAACAATGTTAGAGAAGGTGACTATGTTGAGCTTGGTCAGTTAGGTGCTTACGGCTTGACTTTTAGAACTCAATTTAATGGTTTTTACTCAGATAAAATTTGTGAAGTAGAAGATAATCCTATCATGACAATGCATAGCAAAGAATCTAAGAATGAATTTCTTGTTGCTTAATGTCTAATAAAAAAAACTTAGGTCATAATTCAAAAAAAGATTTTCTAAACAAACCTGTAGAGCACATTGACATAACTTCTTTCGACGCAAGAAAGATAATTTCCTCAATGGAAAAAATGTCATTTGTTTCAAGAGAAACAGCAAATGCAGCAGATATGTTTAATCAAATGATTAAAGATAAAAATTGCACAATATTCTTAACTTTAGCTGGATCGACTTCTGCTGCAGGATGTATGCATATTTACAGAGATATGGTTAAATATAATATGGTAGATGCTATTGTGGCTACAGGAGCTTCAATTATTGATATGGATTTTTTTGAATCTCTAGGTTTTAAACATTATCAAGGATCACAATTTCAAAATGATGCTGAACTTAGAAAAAATTATATTGATAGGATTTACGATACCTATATTGATGAAGACGAGTTACAAATATGTGATAAAATCATATGTGAAATAGCAGATAATTTGGAACCAAAAAGCTTTACATCAAGAGAATTTATTTATGAAATTGGTAAATATTTAAAAAAAAATGCAAAAAAAAAAAATTCTTTAATAGAAACTGCATACGACAACGGTGTACCAATATTTTGTCCTGCATTTACAGACTCTAGCGCTGGATTTGGTCTCGTTATGCACCAGGAAAAAAATCCAAAAAAACATATTACGATAGATTCTGTTAGAGAATTTAGGGAACTGACTGAAATAAAAATAAAATCTAAAGACTCTGGCTTATTCATGATTGGTGGAGGAGTTCCTAAGAATTTTATACAAGATACTGTAATATGTGCTGAGTTATTAGGAAAAGAAGTAAATATGCATAAATATGCTGTACAAATTACAGTTGCTGATTCCCGAGATGGTGCTTGTAGTAGCTCTACTTTAAAAGAAGCTAGCTCTTGGGGAAAAGTTGATACTACAAAAGAGCAAATGGTTTTTGCTGAAGCTACTACAGTTTTGCCACTTATTGCAAGCAATGCATATCATTCTGGATATTGGAAAAATAGGGAGCCAAAAAATTTTACAAAAATTTTTGGATAGAACTTGATTTATTTAAACAATAAAGAAGGATTTTTAGGAATTGATAATAATTTCAAAACCAAACAAAAGGTTGTAGTTGTACCATTTGGCTTAGAAAAAACTGTAAGTTATGGTGGCGGAACAAAAAATGGTCCTAAAGAAATTATTAAAGCTTCACATCAAGTAGAATTATATGATGAAGAGCTTAACTGTGAACCATATAAAAAAATTGGTATAAAAACTCTTAAACCTTTTAAAATTAAAAAAAATATAAATAAAGCTTTAAATCAAATATCAGAAGTAAATCAAAAGATTCTTGATTCCAATCTTTTTTCTTTAACTTTGGGCGGAGAACACTCAATCACACCCGGCTGTATCAAGCCATTTGTTAAAAAATACAAAAATTTATGTTTACTACATTTTGATGCCCATGCTGATCTAAGACAAAGTTATAATGGTGAAATGTTTTCACATGCGTCAGCAATAAGAAGATGTCTGGATAATAAAAATGTTTCCATAGTTTCTTTTGGAATAAGGAATATATCTGCAAGTGAAATTCCTTTTTTAAAAAAAAATTCTAGAAGAATTAAAATTTTTTGGGCTAAAAATAAAACTCAATGGAATTTAAATAATTTCAAAAAAATAATTAAAAATAAAAATGTATATTTGACTTTTGATGTTGACGGTTTAGACTCAAGTATAATGCCTGCAACAGGAACTCCTGAACCTGGTGGTTTATTTTGGGATGAAACCTTAAAGATAATAAAAATAGCAGCAAAAAATTCTAATATAGTTGGCGCCGATATTAATGAGTTATCTCCAATTAAGGGTTTCAATTCCTATAATTTTTTAGTAGCTAAACTTGCTTATAAAATATTGTCTTATAAGTTTTTGTCTAAACTTCTTTAAAATTTAAAATTAAAAATCTAAAAGGAACTAACATTAATAAAGAAACGAAAATCTTTATAATTAAATCTCCAATAGACAATGTTATCCATGAAATTTCAGTTCCATAGAACGATATTGAAAAAAATAAAAAAGTATCTACTGTTGAGCCAATCAAAGATGAAGTGAGTGGCGCTATATACCATTTGCTTTTTCTTAATTTATCAAAAATTTTAACATCTAATAATTGAGCGGTCAAAAAAGCAACTCCTGAACCTATTGCAATTCTTATAGAGATTAGATCTGAAAAATTTGTAGAAAAAAAAAATGTAGAAAAAATACCTATAGCAAAACCAATATAAACAACTTTTCTTGCTGAAAATTTTCCATAAAATCTATTTGTTAAGTCAGTAATTAAAAAAGCTATTGGATAACTTAATGCACCATATGTTAAAATTTTTTCTAAACCATAATATTTAATTGGAAATTGAACTAGGTAGTTTGAAGATAAAACAACCACTCCCATTAACACTGAGAGTATCAACAAGTATCTGTTCATTAGGTCGATTTAAATAAGATTGTTTTTTTAATTTTTTTTAATCTTGGAGATAAATTCCTTTTTTTTGCATCTTTTAAAAATTGATCGATACTTCCTTTTTTATCAACCGATCTAACTGCTGCATTAGATACATTCAATCTTAAATTTCTTTTTAAAATATCGCTTGTAAATTTTACCTTTTTTAAATTTGGAAGAAATCTTCTTTTGGTCTTATTATTTGCATGACTTACCTTATGTCCTTTTAAAGGTATTTTACCGGTTAGTTCACATTTTTTAGTCATAATATTTTATGACTATATAAGATGTGACAGTGACCACGTCAAGTTTATATATGTTAGGTAACATCAAAAAAGTTACAAATTACTAAAATAATTCTAGCCAAATGATGTTTGTTATGTTACGCAGAAAAAATGTTACGAATTCTCAATCTAAACTACGAAAAATTCTTAAATAAATTTTCATTCATTTTAAATATTAATTTTTTAAAAGCTGGTCTACATTTTATTCTTTTGCTCTATTGGTTTGCAATTGTTTTAGTTACTTTTATAATGTTAAATTGAAAAAAAAATGCAAGTTTTCTTACCAATCGCTGAAGTTTCGGTAAATATACTTACAATTTTTTCTTTAAGTACAATTGTTGGAATTCTTTCAGGATTATTTGGTGTTGGTGGAGGTTTTCTTATGACTCCATTTTTAATTTTTTTAGGAGTTCCTCCGACATATGCTGTGCCTAATGAAGCAAATAATATCTTAGCAACATCTATTTCCGGGTCAACTACACATTGGTTAAAAGATACAATGGATTATAAAATGGGAATTATGATTGTTATAGGAGGAACATTAGGAACCTTAATTGGAATTATTACATTTACTTATTTTAAAGAAATTGGAAAAATTAATATAGTTATATCATTAGCATATATGTATGTACTAGCGATTATTGGAACATTAATGTTTGTTCAAGGTATAAGCGAAATAGATAGAGCAAGAAAAAAAATTATTTTAAAAAAAAAATTGCATTCACATTATTGGATACATGGGCTTCCTTTTAAAATGCGATTTAAAAAATCTAAATTATATGAAAGTGCATTTGCACCTATACTAATAGGTTTAATTGTTGGATTTATCGCTGCAATCATGGGAATTGGTGGTGCATTTATATTAGTTCCAGCAATGATATATATAATTGGGATGCCAACTAAATTAGTCCCAGGAACATCTCTATTTGTAACTATTTTTGTAAGTGCAATTGTTACTATACTTCATGCTTTTAACTATGGAACAATTGATTTGATACTAGTTTCTATTTTAATCGTTGGATCAATACTTGGTGTGCAAGTTGGTCAAAAAATAGGAGAATTCATAGATGGCTCTGAACTCAAAACTCTTCTTGCTGTTCTTTTATTGGCTGTTGGTATAGCAATTGCATATGATACTTTTTTTTCTGAAACTGTTGTAAAAGAAGTAACAAGTAGTGACATTAAAAACTTAGGTCCATTTTCAAATTTTATTAAAAATCTTTCAATAAATTATCCAATTCAATATGGAATAATTTCTATTATTTTTGCTATAGTATTAGGTGTTTCAGCTGCA
>MDSW01197794.1_pt1 | contig 11916 bp, 11 predicted proteins | sample 811171 | NCBI WGS metagenome assembly MDSW01 (sample SAMN05326641, study PRJNA326480) | marine metagenome | isolation source: seawater | place: Atlantic Ocean: North West | collected 2012
AATACGTTAATTCTGTTGTTTAAATTTATAAGTTGGTCTTTCCACTCGGGTGGAGTATGTTTTTCAAACACATGCTCATCATGAATTTTTCTAATTAAGTTACTAAGAGTGTGAAATCTGTTACTGTAAACTCCCATAATTAAAGGTATTGCAGGAAACATTAGAGCTGTAACTGTATAATCAATATCCATACGAATCAGTTTGATTATGAATTGATGCTTTGTTATTTACAAGTAAATTATAATGAAAGAATTTAAACTTTTTGTTGATTTAATAAGAATCAAAAAACCAATAGGTATCATGCTGTTATTCTGGCCATGCTTATGGGGCCTAACCTTAGGAAATAACTTTACTATCAATAATTTAAAATATGAAATTTATTTAATTTACTTTTTATTAGGTTCATTTCTTATGAGATCTGCTGGTTGTATAGTAAATGATATACTTGATAGAAAATATGATAAGTTAGTAAAAAGAACTAAATTTAGGCCAATAGCATGTGGAAAAATATCTGTAAGATTAGGTTTATTTTATGCAACAATATTGTGCCTATTAGCTTTCTTAATTTTAATCCAATTTAATTATTTTGTTATTTTATTAGGTATTGCTTCAATGCCTTTTGCATTTAGCTACCCTTTGATGAAGAGATTTACATACTGGCCTCAATTATTTTTAGGTTTCACTTTTAATTATGGGCTTATTATGGGATGGTTTTCAATAAATCTTGAATTCAGTTATATTCCAATTTTTTTTTATATCGGGGCCATATTTTGGACATTAGCTTACGACACTATATATGGATTTCAGGATATTAAAGACGATGAAATTATAGGAGTAAAATCTACATCAATTAAATTTAAAAAAAATCCTAAGTTGTTTATTTTCTTATGTTATTCAATTTTTATTTCAATGCAAATTTTAACAGGAGTAATGATGGAGTTTAGTAATTACTACTTCATAGGAATAATAATAATTTCTGTACAGTTATTAATTTACCAATGTTTAGACTTGGATGTTTTAAATCCAAATTTGTGTTTAAAAAAGTTTAAAAGTAATAATTTTTTAGGTCTTCTAGTTTTTTTAAATATATTAATAAACAAAATTTACTTATAATGACCGATATCAAAATTTTAAAAAGATTGTTCAACGACTATACTAAAAAATATATACCTAAGATTTTTTTAGCTTTAATTTTTTCTCTAATTCTAGCTGCAAGTACTTCATCAATAGCATGGCTGTTGGATCCAGCTGTTGAAAAACTTTTTATTCAAAAAAATCAAAGTTTGATGCTGATAATTCCGTTGGGGATAATTCTCGCTTTTTCAGCTAAAGGTTTATCTTTATATCTAGCTAAATCAATAATGATTGGGGTTGGTGAAGATGTAAGAAAGGCAATACAAGTTGATATGATGAAGAATTTAATAAAAGCTGATACCGAGACAATCGAAAAAAAACATTCAGGTAAATTTATTACAAATTTAATAAGTGATGTTAATTTTATGACAGGACTCGTTAGCGTTGGAATATTAAATCTTTTAAAAGACTCCCTTACTTTGATTGGGTTGTTAGGTGTTATGATTTATCAAAATTGGAAGTTATCTATAATTGCACTTATAATGATACCTCTTGCTAGTTTTTTTGCTCGTTTTTTAGGTAAACGAGTAGGCAAAGTTACCGTCCAAACTATGGATATGGCAGCTATTCTGAACTCTTATCTTTTAGAGATATTCAGAAATCATAAATTAATAAAAGTTTTTCAAAAAGAAACTTACGAGACCTCTAGAGCCAACAATGCTTTAGAGCAATTTAAAAATAGAGGTAAAAAGTTGGCCATTATTTATGCGAGATCTTCTCCAATAATGGAGTTCTTAACTGGAATTATGATTGCGATATTAATTTATTATTCAGGAAATTTAATTATGAGTGGTGAGATAGCTGTAAATAATTTTTTTTCATTTTTGGCAGCAATGATGTTGGCTTATCAACCTGTAAGATCACTTGCTACACTAAATCTTACAATTAACCAAGGTATTGCAGCAGCTAAAAGAACACTACCTATAATTGATCAAAAACATAATATTTTGGAAGATGAAAATTTGAATGAATTAGAAATTTCTAAAGGAACAATAAAATTTGATAATGTAAAATTTAATTATAATTCGGACACAAAATCAGTTTTAAAAGGAATAGATTTAAATATTTTAGGTGGCGAGATGACCTCGCTTGTAGGACATAGTGGTGCTGGAAAATCTACAATATTAAACTTAATACCCAGATTTTATGATATTACCGAAGGTGATATAAAAATTGATGATCAATCAATTAAAGAAAATCGTTTATCCTCATTAAGAAAAAATATTTCTTTAGTAAGTCAAGAAACTACGTTGTTTGATGATACAATTCTAAATAATATCAAATATGCTAATTTAAATGCTTCTGATGAAGAGATTAAAAATGCAGCAAAACTATCTTTTTCTGAAGAGTTTATTAATTCTCTACCAAATAAATATAATACACTTATTGGTGAAAACGGAATTAGACTTTCAGGAGGAGAAAAACAAAGGTTATCAATAGCCAGAGCTTTTTTGAAAGATAGTAAGATTATACTTTTAGATGAAGCCACATCCTCTCTTGATTCTGAAACTGAAAAGAAAATTCAAGATGCACTTAATTCCTTAACCAAAGGAAAAACAACTCTTGTTATAGCACACAGATTATCGACTATTTTAAATTCTAACAAAATCTATGTAATAGACCAAGGGAAAGTAGTTGCTGAAGGAAATCATAATGAACTATTAAAAAATTCAACATTATACAAAAATTTTTATAATAATCAGATCCAAAAAAATTGATGAGAGTTTTATATAATCTAATAATGGTTATTATTATTGTCTTTTCACCATTAATTATTTTTTTTAGAATTTTAAAGAAAAAAGAAAATCCAAGGAGATTTCCAGAAAAGTTTGGTTTTTTTAAAAAAAAAAGAGGGATTGGTAAATTAATATGGTTTCATTGCTCAAGCGTAGGTGAGTTTTTAAGTATCGTTCCCCTTATAGAAAAATTAGAGAAAGAAGAAGATATAAAAAATATATTAGTCACGACATCAACCTTAAGCTCATCGAAAATATTTGGTAAATTTAAATTTAGAAAAACTTTTCACCAATTTTACCCCATTGATAATTATTTTATAATAAATAGGTTTTTAAATCATTGGAAACCAAGTGCTGTTTTTTTTGTTGAGTCAGAGGTTTGGCCTGAAATGTTGAATGCTTTGAAACAAAAAAAAATAAAAATTTTTCTTTTAAATGCTAGAATAAGTAAAAAATCTTTTAATAGATGGAAATATTTAAAAAATATGGGAATAAACATTTTTAAAATCTTTGATTTTATTTTCCCACAAAATAAAGAGACGTGGAATTATCTAAAATATTTTAATATAAAAAAGATTCAAATTTTAGGTAATTTGAAATTTTCTGAGTCGGAAAAACTCAATAAATACGATTTTTATCAAAAAAATTTTTATGGAAGAAACATATTATGTGCAGCGAGTACACATAATAATGAAGAGGAGATAATTTCTAATATTCATTTAAATTTAAAGAAAAAAATAAAAAATTTAATAACTATTATAATACCAAGGCATACTGAGAGAACTAAAGAGATTATAGAGACCTTAGATTATAAAAAACTTAATCATATTTGTCATAGTGAAAGAAAAAAAGTTAAAAAAAATACGGATATTTATTTAGTTGATACATATGGTGAGAGCAAACTATTTTACTCTGTTAGCAAAGTAGTTTTTTTAGGTGGCTCATTAATTAAAAGAGGCGGTCAAAATCCTTTGGAAGCATTAAGATATGGTTGTTATATTGCTCACGGAAAACATACTTTTAATTTTACCGAAATTTACAATATGCTTAATAAAAAAAAATTATCTTTTGAAGCTAAAAACTACAAACAATTAAACAAAATAATTTTTTATTTATTGACAAAAAAATCTAGTAATAAAAAAGAAATCCAAAAATTTAAAAGAATTGGAATTAATATTCTTAGGAAAAATTTTACGAAAATCAGAGATTTGATATAAATGAAATTAATAAAACCAAAATTCTGGGATTTAAATCATCTTACTTATCAATCAATACTTTTATATCCTTTTACATTCATTATTGATATTAGAGATTTAATTACCTTTTACATAAAACCAAAAAACTACAAAAATATAAAAACTATTTGTGTTGGAAATATATACTTGGGTGGTACGGGAAAAACACCGTTAGTTGATTTTCTTGCAAAGAATTTAAAAAGAAAATTTAAAACAGCAATTATAAAAAAAAAATATCTAAATCACTTAGATGAAAAAAAGTTATTAGAAAAAGGTAATAAAGTTTTTTTTAATAAAGATAGACGAGTATCTTTAATAAAAGCCATTAAAGAAAAATTTCAATTGGTGATTTTTGATGATGGATTACAAGATAAAAAAATTGAATATAATTTAAAAATAGTTTGTTTTAATTCAACATCTTTGGCAGGCAATCAATTGCGAATACCTGCGGGACCATTGAGAGAAAAACTAAATAGTTTAAAAAAATACGATGCTATTTTTATAAATGGAAAAAAAATGAATAAGAAATTTTTGAATCAAATTAAGAAAATAAATCCTAAGATTTTTATATTTAATGGTGAATACATATGTTCTAATTTATACAAATATAAAAAAAATAGATATCTTATCTTTAGTGGTATTGGTAACCCAATATCTTTCAAAAATACTTTATCAAAATATAATATTAAATTTAAATCTAGCCTCGTATATCCCGACCATTATAATTATTCTGAGCTAGATATAAGAAAAATTAAAAAGATTGCAAAAGATAACAACTTAAAAATTTTAACTACAGAAAAAGATTTCTATAGAATACCAACTAAACAAAGGAAAAATATAAATTACTTAAAAGTAAATCTTAAAATAAATAAGCAAAAAGAATTTGAAAACTTTTTAATCAAAAATTTATGAAAAATATAAAATATTTTTTAGAATTTATAATAATATTTATCTTTTTTTTTATTTTTAAAATTTTGGGCTACAAAACAGCATCTAATCTTGGAAAGCTAATTGGTGAGATTATAGGACCTAAATTCAGATCAAAAAAAACTATTACAGAAAATATAAGGAATTTTAAACCTTCAATTAACAACGATGAGGTCAATGTCTTAATTAAAAAAATGTGGGGTAATTATGGAAGAATATTAGCAGAATATCCGTTTATTCCAAATTTTAGAAATAAAAAATTAGAAAAACATTTAAAAATTGAAGGTCTAAACAGTCTAAAAAAAATCATAAAAAGTGGAAAACCAACTTTATTTATATCCGGTCATTTTAATAACTTTGAATTAATGGCAATGATAATAGAAAGAGAAGGAGTAGATCTTGCGGCAGTCTATAGACCATTAAATAATAAATTTTTGAATATAATTATGGAATACCTAAGAAAAAATTATATTTGTAAAACTCAAATTAAAAAAGGCTTGAAGGGTGTGAGAGAGGCTTTAACATATTTTAAAAGAGGAAAAAGTTTAGCTATTATGATAGATCAAAGAGTAACTGAAGGAATCGATGTTAAGTTATTTGGTAAAAATGCCTTTACCACAACTATACCTGCTCAATTCGTTAAGAAATTTGGTTGCCTAATTCAACCTGTATATATTGAAAGAATTAACAGTGTAAATTTTAAAGTCGTTTTTGACGACCACTTAGATTTTAATAATGATAAAAATATTGAAAATATTACAAAAAAATTAAATCAATGGTTAGAGGATAAAATTATAAAAAATCCAGATCAATGGATTTGGACCCATGACAGATGGAAACATTAATTATTTAAGTTTTTCCCTTTTTGATTGAGCTTCAATGAACGAAAAATATGCCTCCTGGAGATCTACATTCCAATAGTTAAGATCATTTAACATTATTTTTTTATTTGATACTGCACAAATTACATGATCGCCTGGTTCAATAATTTCGAAATTATTAGGCAGATATTTTAATTTAGCTAATTTATTTTTCATATTTTAAGTTATAATTTAATATAAATGATTGTTGGTATTATTGGAAGTGGTGGTAGAGAACATGCAATTTGTGCTAAAATTAGAGAATCATCAAAAATAAGTAAAATATTTTGTATTCCTGGTAATGCTGGTACAAGTAGTATTGCAGAAAATATAAATATTAAAATTAATGATTTCAAATCTATAAAAGATTTTTGTATAAAAAATAAGATTGAACTTTTAATTGTAGGACCTGAGCAACCTTTGGTGGATGGTATAGTTGATTATTTTTTAGATACTAAAATTAAAGTTTTTGGTCCTAATAAAGTAGCCTCTAAACTAGAAGGTTCTAAAATATTTACAAAAAAAATATGTGCTGAATATAAAATCCCTACAGCAAATTTTAAAATCTGTGAAAATATAGATGATGCAAAAAAATTTTTAAATAATTCCGATTACCCTTTGGTTATTAAAGCAGATGGATTGGCTGCGGGCAAGGGTGTTTACATCTGTAAGGACTATAATGATGGTTTGATCGCGGCCAATGAGATATTCAGTGGTAAATTTGGAAGTGCAAAAAATTTGCTTATAGAAGATTTTTTAGAAGGGGAAGAGATGAGTTATTTTGTAGTATCTGATGGAGAAAAATATAAATTTATTGGGACTGCTCAAGATCATAAACGTGTTGGTGAAGGTGACAAAGGTAAAAATACGGGAGGAATGGGCTGTTACTCACCATCAAGATTATTTAACCATGAGTTAGCCAAAAAAATTAATTCAAGAATTATTAACCCTACATTAAAAGCGATTAAAGATTTAGGCACTAGTTACAAAGGTTTTTTATATGTGGGATTAATGATTAAAGATAACAATCCATATTTAGTAGAATTTAATGTAAGAATGGGTGATCCAGAATGTCAAACTATTCTTCCGTTATTAAAAACTGATTTAATTAAGATATTTATTAACTGTTGTTTGGGTAAATTAAATGAAAAAGAAATAGAATTAAAAAATGAAAAAAGTATTTGTATAGTCCTTTGTTCAAAAGGCTACCCCGAAGAATACAAAAAAAATATACCTATAAAAAGATTGGATAATTTACTTTTGAAAGAGAAAGAATATATATTTCATGCTGGCACAAAATTAGAGCATAAAAAAATTTTATCATCAGGCGGTAGAGTTTTAAATTTTGTATCCATATCTAAAGATATAAAAAAATCCAGAGAAGATTTAATTAAATTAATAAACGATCTGAAATGGGAAAATGGTTTTTTCAGAAAAGATATAGGTTATAAAGTAATAGATTAATGAGGGTGATTTCAGGTAAATTCAAAGGAAAAAAATTGTTAATTCCGAGTGATGCCTATACAAGACCTTTGAGAGATACTGTTAAAGAGTCAATATTTAATATATTGCAGCATTCGAAATTGTTAGATCATAATTTATTAAATTCAAATATTTTAGATCTTTTTTCTGGTGTAGGAACTTTTGGTTTAGAGTGTATTTCTAGAGAGTCCAAACATGTTACATTTTTTGAAAATTATCCTCCAGCACTAAAAATGTTAAAAAAAAACATTCAAAATTTAGATTGTTCATTAAAAGTTAAGGTTATTGAAGAGGATATTTTTAATTTAAAAAAATTAAATATAAGTTTAAAAAATTATGAGTTTGTCTTTTTAGATCCACCTTTCAAAGAATTGAGAATTAAAACTTTATTGAACCTAATAAAGAATAAAAATATTTTAAAAAAAAATAGTGTGATCTTGATACATAGAGATAGAAAAACTTTGGATCAGTTCCCCGAAGACTTTAAGGTTATTATTAAAAAAAAATATGGAAGATCAAGAATTTTTTTTGGTAAATTTAATTAAATCAAAATTTTTTTTGTCTCTTTTTTTATTAACTCTACTGCTGGTTGGTCAAAAGGATTTAACTTCATCATTTTACCCAGTAAAATAGTTTCTAACATAAAAAAAGTAAATAACTCACCAAGTGTTTCTTCATTTTTATTTGATACCTCAAAACTTCTAAAGGGTATCTTTTTTGCTTTAAAGACATTTTTAGTAGCTTGTTTTTGAGCAGATTTAATAGATTGGACATTATGTTTCTTTAAATAATTTAAATTATTATATATTTTTTTTTTGTTAATTTTCTTAGATTTTTGGTTTAATACGTCAAAAAAAGTAAAGAAGCAATTTTTGTTTCCGTCTAGATAAAGTTGCATTAGACTATGATTGTCTTTTGGCATACTGGAAATAATAGGAAACACTCCATTTGATTTTTTTCCTAAACTTTCAGCAACTAATTGCTGATACCACATAAACAAACTAGATGAACTTTCATCGTAATTAAGAATAATAGAATTAGTCTTTCCTTTTTTAATCATTTCATAGAGTGTACTAACATTATGTAATAAATTATTGACAAAACTCTTATTTAAAATCAATTGATCAAATCTTTTAAATTTACTACTGTTAAGTCCCATTAATTCTGCAGGCAACATTCCCACTTCTGATAAAACAGAATACCTGCCGCCAATAAAGTTTTTATGTTCTATAATTTCAGACTTTAGTCTTAATGCCAAGTTTCTTAAGTAACTATTTCTACTTTCAGTTATATATAATTTATCTTTAGACGAAAAAATATTATCATTTACAATAGTTTCTAATGTGTTGCCAGATTTGGAGATTACTATGTTAAAAATTTTTTGGTTGGTTTTTAACATTTGATTTTTTAAGTCAAGATTATCATAAAAATAAAATTTCTTTTTAATTTTATGATTTACAAAATCATAGATTGCTTTGGCACCTAGTGAAGAACCTCCCATACCATAAATTTGAAAAATTTTAAATTTTTTTAATTTAATTATTTTATTTTTGTCAAAAGAATATGAATATAATTTTGTAAAACTATTAATAACATTATTTTTATTATTACTATTTTCTATTAATTTTTTATAAAATATTTTTAATCTTTTTTTAATTTTTTTTTTTGTAAAATTTTGAAAAATAATATTTTTTGAGAACATTATTTATTTTTAATTTGCTCAAGAATAAATTTTTCTGTCGATGAGTTTTCTGATAAACTTTCAACCTTGCCTTCTGAAGTTTCGTCTGGTTTTATTGATGATAAAATATCATCTATTTCTGACTCAACTGACTCTTCTCTGGACATTTTAACTGTGTCTTCTGGCTCTGGAAGTCTGCCAAAATCCGGAGGTAAAACTAAAGGATTCTTTTTAATAACTAAGAACTCATCGCTTGACTCATACTTTTTTCCTGACAAAGCGTCTTTAACTGATTGACATGAATTTAAAGAAATTATCAAAATAAATAACAATAATTTTTTATACATCTTTTTTATCCTTAGAGAAAAATTCAACTAAAATAAGGCAAATAACTCCTATTGTAATGAATATATCAGCAGGATTAAAAATAAACCAGTGCAAATCACCAAAATGAAAGTCTATAAAATCTGGTACCGCATTATATAAAAGTCTATCAAATAAATTACCTAATGAGCCTCCTAATATTATTGAAAAGAAATATCTTCTAAAATCATTTATTTTAATAAGAATATAAATAATGACTATATTAATTATCGCGATAAAAAAAGTTATAAAATTATATATTTCATTACTATCAAAAGACAATAAACCGAACGCAATTCCTTCGTTCCAAATTAAGTAAAGATTTAAAAAAGGTGCTATGAATATCTGTTGATCATTTAAAGTGTCAAATAAATTTATTACATGAATTTTAGTAATTCTGTCTATTAAAAAGATAATAATTACAATTGATAGATTAAAAAAAAAAATTTTATTCTTTTTTTGCATAAAAACCACAATTATGTCTTTCACACTTTTCCTGAAATATTTTCCAACAGACTGGACACTTTTCTCCTGCTGCTTTTTTGGTTGTGACACTTACAATGTTATCATTTTGAGGATTCAATTTTAGTTTTGCAACTGAGGTAATGCAGATTTCAGCAAAATCATAATTTTTAAGTAGATCATACTTTTCTTTATTAAGTTCAATTACTATTTCTGCCTCTAAACTTGATCCAATCAGCTTATCTGCTCTTTTAAGCTCTATACTAGAGTTAGCAATTTCTCTCACATTTAATATTTCATTCCATTTACCAGCAAGTTCTTGATTTTTCCAATTATTTGGTATTGATACAAATTTTTCTAAATGAATACTAATATCTTTTTCTTTGTTAACTAACTTGAAAATTTCTTCAGTTGTAAAAGATAAAATCGGAGCAAACCATTTTAATAGGCATTCAAGTAAGATATTCAATATAATTAAACAATTTTTTCTTCTTTTTGAATTTAAATCATCACAATATAAAGAGTCTTTTCTTATATCAAAATAAAAAGATGACAAGTCTACTGTACAGAAATTAAATAGATCTTTATAAAGCATATGAAAATTATAAGATTTAAAATTTTTGTGAAAACTTTCATTTAACAGATAAATTTTGTGCAGCATTAATTTGTCTAACTCAGTTAAATCCTCATAATTTATATTTTTGAAATCAATTTGTGAAAAATTGTCTTTTAAATTTCCTAATATGTATCTAAAGGTATTCCTAATTTTTCTATATGCATCTGCATGTTGTTCCAAAATCGCATAATCTATTCTTAAATCCTCAGAATAATTAGAGGCTGCAACCCAAATTCTCAAAATATCAGCACCATATTTTTTAAGGATATCGTCTGGTGAAATAACATTTCCTAATGACTTAGACATTTTCAGTCCTTTGCCATCTACAACAAATCCGTGTGATAAGATTGTTTCGAATGGAGCCTCGCCTCTAGTCCCACAAGATTGTAGCAGTGAGGAATGAAACCAGCCTCGGTGTTGATCTGAACCCTCTAGGTACATCGAAGCAGGCCATTTCAAATCTTTTCTTGTTTCTAAAACAAATGAATGCGTAGAACCACTATCAAACCACACCTCTACAATATCTGACAATTTTGTAAAATTTTCTGCTTTATAATTTTTTCCTAAAAATTTTTGAGTATCATCCTCAAACCAACAGTCTGAGCCTTCATTTTCATAAATATTTGCTATATTTTCAAAAACTTCATCGTCAATTAAAACCTTGCCATCTTTTTTATTTATAAAAATCGGCAAAGGAACACCCCAAACTCTTTGTCTAGAGACACACCAATCTGGTCTAGTCTCAATCATGGACTTCAATCTCTCTTTGCCTTTTTCAGGATAAAAAATTGTTTTATCAATTGCTTTTAATGCTTTATCCCTTAGACCATGACTTTCCATTGAGATAAACCACTGTGGGGTCGCTCTGTGGACTAGAGGCGCTTTTGATCTCCATGAATGAGGGTATGAATGATTTAGTTTTCCGTTAAATACTAATTTTTTTTCGTCTTTAAGTTTTTCTATAACAATAGCGTTAGCTTTAAAGATATGTGTGCCTTCAAATAGAGGGATATTATTGGTATATTTTCCATCATCATCAACAGTTTCTAATGCTTTAATACCATTGTTTAAACATAAATTAAAATCATCTGGGCCATGACTAGGAGCACAGTGAACAATGCCTGTTCCTTGTTCAGTGGTGACAAATCTAGCATCTAACATTGGAACATCATAATCATAACCAAGATTATGAAATGGATGTGAGCATATTGTTCCTTCAAAATCATTTCCCGAGAATTCTGAAATTTTTTGGAATTTTGTAATTTTGCATTCATCTGCAAAAGAGTTTAATAAGTCTTTAGCAACTATAAATTTTTTGTTTTTAAAATTAGTGTCATCGCTTACTTCGATGATTAAATATTTAAGACTTTTATTATAAGCCAAAGCTTTATTAGCTGGAATTGTCCAAGGAGTGGTAGTC
>MDSW01017726.1_pt1 | contig 11914 bp, 11 predicted proteins | sample 811171 | NCBI WGS metagenome assembly MDSW01 (sample SAMN05326641, study PRJNA326480) | marine metagenome | isolation source: seawater | place: Atlantic Ocean: North West | collected 2012
AGAGAAAAAGAAATTTTATATTCAAGAAGATTGAATGATGATCCTATAACACTGGAAGATTTAAGTAAAAAATATAAAATTAGTAGAGAAAGAGTAAGACAAATAGAAAATAAAGCTTTTGAGAAATTACAAAAACACATGTTGTTATTGGCTAAATCAAAAAACTTATTGCCAGTTAATTAAATTTCAAAAGGATTTTCAATTAAGATTGTATCTTCTCTTTCTGGACTTGTAGAGATACTAGATATTTTTGCTCCTATAAAATCTTCTATAGCAAATACATATTTTTTTGCATTCTCAGGCAGTTGTTCGATATTTTTAATACCTTTAGTTGAAGTTTTCCAACCATCAAAAGTTTTATAAATAGGTTTTATTTTAAGCTGATCTTCTACTGCTGCTGGTAAATAATCTATTAATTTACCTTCGAGTTCATATTTTACACATATCTTAATTTTGTCTAGTTCATCTAAAACATCAAGTTTTGTTAATGCTATTCCATCTATTCCAGAAATTTTGATAGTTTGCCTAACTAAAACTCCATCAAACCAACCACATCTTCTTTTACGACTAGTAACTGTGCCAAATTCATTTCCTCTTGATCCAAGCTCATCTCCAATTTCATCTTTTAATTCTGTAGGAAAGGGACCCTCACCGACTCTAGTGGTGTATGCTTTTGTTATGCCCAAAACATAATTAATCGAATTAGGACCACATCCTGAACCTGTGGCAGCACTTGACGCTACAGTGTTTGATGATGTTACAAATGGATAAGTTCCATGATCAACATCTAGTAATATACCTTGAGCTCCCTCAAACAAAATTTTTTTTTTTTGTTTTTTAAATTGATCTATTTTTAACCAAACTGGTTTGGAATATTTCAATATTTGAGGAGCTATTGCCAATAAATCTTTTTTTAATTGATTTTTTTCGTAAACCTTTTTTCCTAAACCTTTTCTGATAGCATTATGATGGACTAAAACTGATTCAAGCCTTTGATCTAAATTTTTTTCAGATCTTAAATCCATAACTCTAATAGATCTTCTACCAACTTTATCTTCATAAGCCGGTCCTATTCCTCTTCTTGTAGTTCCAATTTTTCCCTTTCCAGCAGCATCTTCTCTTATTTCATCCATTTCTCGATGAAAAGGCAAAATTAAATTTGCAGATTCAGATAAAATAAAATTATCTGGGTTTATTTCTACACCCTTTGTATTAATCTCTTTTATTTCATCCAATAGTGCCCAGGGATCAACAACAACGCCGTTACCAATTATCGAAATTTTATTTTTTCTGACTATACCGGATGGTAAAAGTCTTAACTTATAAGTTACTCCGTTAATGACGAGTGTATGTCCAGCATTATGCCCTCCCTGAAATCTTATCACAATATCTGCTTGCTCTGACAACCAGTCGACTATTTTACCTTTGCCTTCATCACCCCACTGTGAACCAACTACAACTACATTTTTCATTATCTAAACTTTTGTTCTAATTTTATTGAGTTTAAATGGTTAATTGGACCATGACCTTTTCCATATTTTGGATTTGTTTTAATAGCAGAATTTACATATTTAATTGCTAAGCTACAAGATTTCTTTATAGTTTTTCCACACGAAAAAAAAGTTGTTATCGCGCTTGATAATGTACAACCAGTTCCATGTGTGTTTTTCGTTTTGTATCTTAAAGATTTAAAAATTTTTATACTATTTTTATTAACCAATACATCTCTAACAAACTTAGATTTTAAATGTCCTCCTTTAATCAAAACGTTAGGCACACCCAACTTTACTAATTTTTTTCCTGCCATAACCATATCTTCTTCGGATCTTATTTTTATACCAGTCAAAATTTCTGCCTCAGGTATATTTGGCGTAATTAAAGAAATCTTCTTTAATAGCTTTTTTTTCATACTATTAATTGCTTCATTGCTAGTTAATTTTGCACCACCTTTTGCAATCATAACTGGATCTAAAACTATTTTTTTTACATTAATTAAATTTAATGAATCTACAACTTTATCTATCACTTTTGATGAATGTAGCATTCCTATTTTAATTGCATCAGGTTTGATATCCTCAGCGGTAAAGATTATTTGATCATAAATCTGTCTTGTAGGAATAGAAATCACTGATTTCACACCTTTTGTGTTTTGAACTGTAATTGCAGTAATAGCTGTCATTGCATATGAACCTAAGCTAGTTATTGTCTTTATATCTGCCTGAATACCAGCACCTCCTGAAGAGTCTGATCCTGCAATAACCAAGATTTTTGAATTATATTTCAATTAGTTTAATTTTTTTATTATCAATTTAACGCAATGATTTAAAAGTTTTTTATTTTCACTTTCACCCATAACTCTTATTTTTGGCTCAGTTCCTGATTTCCTCACTAGAATTCTTCCCTGTCCCTCTATTAATTTTTTTGCTAATTTAATTGATTTCAAAACTTTTTTATCCTTTAGGATTTTATCATTTCTATAATTTATATTTTTTAAAATTTGTGGTGTTTTTTTAAAAACATTAAAAAAAATACTTGCCCTAGTTTTTTTATCTAAAAATTTTACTATTTCTAAAGAGACTAATAACCCATCCCCGGTAGTAGCAAATTTCCCTAAAATTATATGGCCAGATTGTTCGCCTCCTAAATTAAATTTATACTTTTGCATCATTTCTTTAACATATCTATCGCCTACCTTTGACCTTATAAATTTAATTTTCTTTTTTTTTAAAAAATCCTCCAAACCATAATTAGACATCAGTGTTCCAATTACACCACCTCTTAAAATTTTTTTCTTTTTCCATTCTAAAGCTAGAGCTGCAATAATTTGATCACCATCTATAATTACACCTTTCTCATCACACATAATTATTCTATCCGCATCTCCATCTAAAGAAATGCCTAAATTTGCCTTATTCTTAATCACTGCATTTTGGATTTTTTTTGGAAATGTTGAGCCACAGTCTTTATTTATATTAAATCCATTAGGTTTATTGCCAATAACAAAAACTTTTGCTCCTAAGGATCTAAATAGTTTAGGAGCTGCTTTATACGCAGCTCCATTAGCACAATCAATTACTATCTTTAAATTCTTTAGATTTAATTTTTTTGGAATTTTTTTCTTTAAAATTTTGATATAATCATCGGTGCCCGTCTCTAATCTCTTTACCCTTCCTAAATAATCTTTTTTTGCAAAATGATTATTGACGTTTTTATCAATCAATTTTTCTATTTTTTTTTCTATTTTGTCAGATAATTTTAAACCATCTGGACCAAATAATTTTAAGCCATTGTCATAATATTTATTATGAGATGCTGTAATCATTATACCCATATTCGCATTCATTGATTTTGTTAGCATAGCCAATCCATTAGTTGGTAGTGGTCCAAGTGTATAAACATGCATACCCGCTGATGTCAAACCTGATACCAGTGCTGGTTCTAAAGTATAACCTGATAACCTAGTGTCTTTAGCAATTATAGCTGTTTGTTTTTTCTTCTTAAGATTTGTAAAATACTTTCCCGCCGCTAATCCAAACTTAAAGAACATATCACCATTTATATGTTTGCTGTTTACGTTTCCTCTAATTCCGTCAGTTCCAAAATATTTCATCTTTATTTAATTAATTCTTTAAATACTTTTATACTTTGTTGTATCTCGTTAATATCATGAACTCTTAAAATTTGAACTCCCTGCATCATTAAAAATATACATGACCCTATTGTTCCTCCAATCCTTTCAAAGCTATCATTATTATTTGAAAGATCTCCAATAAATCTTTTTCTTGAGACGCCGAGTAATATAGGAGATCCTAAAGAATGGTAAATTGATATATTCCTCAATATTTTCAAATTATGTTTCAAATTTTTTCCAAAACCAATACCTGGATCTAATATTATTTTATCTTGATTAATTCCATTCTTTTTTAAAAACTCAATTTTATCTTTAAAAAAATCATAAATATCTAAAAGCACATTTTTATATTTAGGTTTATTCTGCATTGTTGCTGGACTACCTAAAGAATGTTGAAGAACGAAAGGTACTTTATATTTTTTTAAAACATTTAAAGTTTTTTTATCGTAATTAAGTCCTGATACATCATTAATAATTTTTACTCCTAAGCTCAAACTTTTTTCCATTATTTCAGACTTTCTAGTGTCAACTGAAATTACCTTTTTTTTATCTACTTTTTTTAAAATTCTTTTTATCCTGCCCCATTCAATTTTTGAATCTATCGTTTTCGAACCAGGTCTAGTTGACTCTCCTCCTATATCTACCAAATTTGCGCCATCTTGGAATAATTTACTTAAATGTTTTAAAGCTAAGTGAGTTTTAATATATTTTCCTCCGTCAGAAAAACTATCTGGAGTAACATTCAAAACTCCCATCAAGTTTATTGGTAAATTAAAATCTAAACTCAAAAAATTTTTGATTTTTTTTGTAATAATAATTAAATCTTCTTTAATTTTTATTTTTAATTTAATTGGTAATTGATCTATTTTTTTTATAGATACTTTTTTTTTAGATTTACGAGTTATTATTTCTATTTGATCAAATGAAATATCTTTTCTACCGTTTAACGGAAGAGTTTTTTTTTGCTTAACCAATTTTTTAGAATCTTCACCATAATAGAAATTACACGCCCTTGTGTAATATCTAAGCATCTAATTAATGGACGATTTTTGGTTTTAAACCTAATGCACTTAATGCAGATCCTTTATCCTCGTCAACTTTTAAATCTTTTTTATCAGCAGGATAAACATTTTTATTAATTAAATTTTCTATTTCCTCTCCTGATAAAGTTTCATAAGTAAGTAAAGCTTTTGCTAACTTGTGAAGATCATCAATTTTTTCTGTTAAAACCTTTCTTGCTCTTTCATATCCCTTATCAACAATTTTTCTTATTTCAGCATCAACTTTTCTAGCAGTTTCTTCAGACATATTCTGTTGTCTTGCAACTGATCTACCCAAAAACACCTCTTCTTCATTTTCACCATAAGCAACAGGGCCTAACTCTTTACTTAATCCTGCTCTCATAACCATTGCTCTAGCTCTTTTTGTTGCTTGTTCAATGTCACTCGCAGCACCAGTAGTTACTTTATCATCACCAAATATAATCTCTTCTGCAACTCTACCACCCATTGCAATTGCTAACTGTGCATGTAGCTGTTCTCTTGTTTGTGATAACTCATCTCTCTCAGGTAACTGCATAACCATCCCAAGTGCTCTTCCTCTAGGGATAATTGTTGCTTTGTGAATTGGGTAAGCAGCACTCTCATTTATTGTTACTATAGCATGTCCTGCCTCATGATATGCTGTTAGAGTTTTCTCCTCCTCAGTCATAACCATAGATCTTCTTTCAGATCCCATCATTACTTTATCTTTAGCTTCTTCAAACTCATTTAAAGTTACAATTCTCTTATTTTTTCTCGCTGCTAACAAAGCTGCTTCATTGACTAAGTTTGCTAAGTCTGCACCAGAAAATCCTGGTGTTCCTCTTGCAATAATTCTTAAATTAACATCTGGAGCCATCTTAATTTTTTTAACGTGAACTTTAAGAATTTTTTCTCTACCAATAATATCTGGATTTGAGACAACAACTTGTCTATCAAATCTCCCAGGTCTCAATAAAGCTGGATCTAAAACATCTGGTCTGTTGGTTGCAGCAATAATTATGACTCCTTCGTTTGTATCAAAGCCATCCATTTCAACTAATAACTGATTTAAAGTTTGCTCCCTTTCATCATTTCCTCCACCTAGACCTGCACCTCTACTACGACCTACAGCATCTATTTCATCTATAAAAATTATACATGGTGCATTTTTTTTTCCTTGTTCGAACATATCTCTAACTCTTGATGCACCCACACCTACAAACATCTCTACAAAATCAGATCCTGAAATTGTAAAAAAAGGAACTCCCGCTTCTCCTGCTATTGCTCTAGCAAGAAGAGTTTTACCAGTTCCAGGAGGACCTACTAATAGAGCTCCTCTAGGAATTTTTCCTCCAAGTCTACTAAATTTTTTTGGATCTTTTAAAAATTCAACTATTTCCTCGACTTCCTCTTTCGCCTCTTCAACACCAGCAACATCATTAAATGTTACTTTGCCTTTAAGTTCGTTCATCATTTTTGCTTTCGAACGACCAAAACCCATCGCTCCACCTTTTCCACCTTGCATTTGTCTCATAAAAAAAATCCAAACCGCAATTAATAAAAGCATAGGAAACCATGAGAGCAACACACCAAATAATGAAGGCATTTTTTCATCTATAGGCGCAGCAGAAATACTTACCCCTTTATCAGAAAGTTTTTCAATTAAATTTGGATCGTTAGGAGAATAAGTCGTAAAACTTTTTCCGTTTGAATAAACTCCTTTAATATTATTGCCTTGTATTTCGACCCTTAACACTTCTCCATTATCTACTGATGTTAAAAATTCTGAAAAAATTACTTGATTTCCACCTCTGTTATTATTTTGTGGATTCTTAAACATGTTGTAAAGGCCAATAGTTAAAAAAACTATAATTGCCCACATAGCTATATTTTTAAAATTCATAAGTATAAAATAAGAATAATTCTAAATTTAACAAGTGTCAAAATTACTCTTCTTTTGTAATAATTATAGTGCGATTTGCCCTTTTAATAACACAACCACCCAAAGTTTCCTTAATTAAGCTATTATCTGTAATTTTTTGTAAGATATAATCAATTTTTTTTCCACGAGGGGTGTGATATTTCATACCAATCAATTTAATTGATTCTGAGAAAGATCTAAAAATGACCTCATAAGATTGCTTAAAAAAACTTTCCTTCAATATTAATTGATTTTTTTTTCTATTAAAAAATGTATTTTTTTTAAAATTTTGATCAACATAAAAGATGATTGATTGGTTAGATTTCTTTAAGTTATTAATAGTCAATAAAAATTTTTTTTTGTCTAAGCCAAATTCCTCAAATTTTTTTATCAAATTCCTGATCTCTATTCTTTTAAATTTGGTATCATAATTAGAGGGGTCTTTTACAAAAAAATTAAAAACATATTTTGAAATAAATATTAAATCGTCTTTTTTAAATCCCAATAATGGTCTAATTAAATTAATTTCTTTGATTTGTGTATTAGTGTCAAAAGATACAAGGCCTTTTAATCCACTGCCTCTCAATAATCTTATAAAAAAATTTTCATACAAATCATCAATATGATGGCCTAGAACAAGATTATTAATCCTTTGTTTTTTACATTTACCAAATAATAGATCATATCTTTTTTTTCTTGCAACTGATTGTATATTTTTTAAGGGTTTTTTTCCTCTCCAGGTTAAAATCTCTGATGAAATTGAAAACTTTTTTAATATTTTCATTACATTCTTTGCTTCTTTTGTGGAGTCTGATCTTAGTTTATGATCAATAATAAAATACTTTGATTTTAAATTCTTTTTTAAAGAATATATTTTAGTTAAAAAAGAAAGAGCTAAACTGTCAGACCCACCAGATACAGCTACAATAAAGTTTTGGTTAATTTTAAATGTTTTTTCAAACTTTTTATATAAGTAATTAATTCTTTTATTCTTAAGTTTAATTCTTAAATTATTAGGAATTTTTGTTACTACATTCAAATTTCTGAGACTCATATTTTGCTTTTTGAATAACAGATTGATTTGCTTCTGGATATTGCTTTTCAACACCATTAATCATTTTACACCCTTGGTCTTTTTCTCCAATTTGCACCATTGAAACACCGAGCTTCAGCAAATTTATTGGAGCTTTATCTCCCTTAGGATATTTTTGATATCCTTCCAAATACGCAGATGCTGCATCTGTATATAGTTGTCTTATTCTAAATGTCTCAGCGTACCAATATTGAGCATTGCCTGCTAGTTCATGACTTGGATTGGTCAATACAAACTCTCTAAACGCTCTCTCTGCTGTTGGGTAATCCCCAACTCTTAAAAAACTTGTTGCAAATTCATATTGAGCTTCAGGTGTTTCATTGGGTAAAATTTTTTCCTCAGCTTGAAAAGTTTCTGTAACAATCGATGCGGTCGTTTCAACAGATTCAATCTTTTGAGTCTGTTCGTTTGTATCAGTATCCTTATAAGAAATTGATCCTAAATCTTGTGGTTCTGAACTGCCGGGTAAAACATCATTTTCATCTTTAGTTTTTTTTGTTAGATTGATATTAGCTCCATCTGAACCTAATGAATTTTCTATGTCTTGAAATCTAATTTGATTATCTGACTGGACTTTTGATAATCGATTAGACAATTTATCAAGCTTAAAACTAATTTCCTCAAATTTATTTGTTAGTTGTTGAAATTGATTTTCAATTTCAGATAATTTTAATAAATGTCTTGTTAATACATCTTCAGAATTGTTGTCAAAATTTGAAGAATTTTGATTTTCACTAGCTAAATCAATTGATCCTGAGTAAATTGCTTTCTCAAGTGTTTTTATATCTTTCTGAATTAACTCTAATGTTTCATAAATGTTGTGATTATCCGCAAACAAAGATGTGTTAACAAGTAAATTAAAAAATAAAAAAAATTTAAAAATTACTAAATTAATTAAAATCCTCATAAAGTTACTTATGTTTAAAATAATGGCAAAAAAAAGACCTCTTAAACACTTACTGTTTAAGAGGTCTTTAAATCTTTAAAATTAATTACTAATTTGCTTTAACTGTAACTGATCTTCTATTTTTTGACCAAGCTAATGGATTTGAACCTGAGTCAACAGGTCTCTCTTTTCCATAACTTAAAACTGAAATCCTATCTGAGGAAATTCCATAAGTCATTAAATAATCTTTAGCAGCATTAGCTCTTCTTTCTCCTAAAGCTAAGTTATACTCTCTTGTTCCTCTTTCATCAGCATGACCTTCTAAAACAATTGTGATATCTGAATTCTTTCTCAACCATGCAGCTTGTTTTCTTAAAGTTTCTCTTGATGCTGTTGTAAGAACTGATTCATTAGTAGCAAAAAATACTCTGTCAGGAACACCTGATGCTAAGTATTCAACTGTATCAGTTCCAGTATAAACATCTCCCTGCATTTGTCCTGTTGATTTTTTTGTAGTCGCACAAGCAGATAGTGCTACACACGCTAAAATTATTAAAAAAGCGTTTTTTAGAATTTTGTTTAATTTCATTATTACTCCTTAATCAATATTTCTAAGTCTTAAGTTATTCACAAGTAAATAGATGTTTCAAGTTAAAAAATCAAGATAATTTATAATGAATTAAACAATAAAAAATAGGTAAATTTCTTAATATAAAAGGTTAATTACTTAATAAAGATGACCATGATGGGTCTGAACCATCTGTCGGGGTTTTGACCATTCTCTCATTATAACCAGTTAAATCAATTGACCAGAGCTTGGCTGAGAAGCCTTCTCCTTTTTCATCAGTTTTTGTTTCTCTATAAAAAATTAGAACACGTCCGTTAGGAGACCATGATGGTGCCTCTTGATAGAAATTTTCTGTCAACAATCTCTCTCCACTCCCATCTATCCTCATAACACCAATATAGAATTTTCCTTTATGAAGTTTTGTGAAAGCAATTAAATCTCCACGTGGTGACCATACTGGAGTTCCATATATTCCTTTACCAAAAGATATTCTTTTAACACTACTTCCATCACTTTTCATAACATAAATCTGTTGATAGCCACTTCTGTCAGAGTTGAAACAAATATATTTACCATCTGGTGAATAAGATGGTGAAGTGTCAATAGATGGATGATTTGTAATCTTTTGCACGATTCTGTTTTCTAAATCCATAGTATAAATATCGGAATTACCATCTTTTGCAAAACTCATAATTATCTTTTTTCCATCTGGTGAAAACCTTGGTGCAAATGTCATACCTGGAAAATCCCCTACGACTTCCTGTGTTCCTGTTTCAATATCTAAAAGATATACTCTAGGTAAATTTCTAAAATAAGATAAGTACGTAACCATTTGACTTGTTGGATTAAATCTAGGTGTCAAAACTAATTCATTACCTAATGTTAAAAATTTATTATTTGCACCATCTTGATCCATAATCGCAAGTTTTTTTATACGCTTTGTTTTTGGCCCTTCCTCAGCAACATATATTATTCTTGTGTCAAAATATCCTTTTTCTCCAGTTAAACGTTCATAAACTTTATCCGTAATAATATGACCTACACGTCTCCAATTATTTGGAACAGTTGTAAATGCTAATGCCATCATTTCTTTTCCAGCAAGAACATCCCAAAGCCTAAATTCAACTCTTAATTTTTCATCAACATAGGTTACTTTGCCAGTAATTAATGCTTGTGCTTTAATTAAATTCCAATCCTCAAATCTAGGTTTCAAGTTTGCTATATCTGGTGCTTGTAAAAAAGCATTTTTATCCAGTGGATTAAAAAGTCCTGAAGTTTTTAAATTATTTTCAACAATCTCTGAAATTTCTGATCCAACATTTTTAATATCCAAAATTTTTTCAAAATTTTTTCTTGAATCTTCATCTATTGATAAAGGAGACACGGCTACTGGTAATGGATTTAAATTACCTCTAGTTATATCAACTTCTATTAATGCAAATGATGCTTTTATTGATATAATAAAAACTAAAAATATTGATATTAAAACTTTTTTCATATTATATTTTAACCCTCTAACATCTCTCTTGCATCAAAATTTAATTGTAATTCTTTCCATCTTTCGTATCCAGTGCTTGGGACTCTTAAAGGTTGGCATAATTTAACTGCTCTAAGTGCACTTTCTGCTAACACTTTATAAAAACCTTGTCCAGGTCTATTCATCCTTGCGTGATCTAAAATTTCAGATTTTATAACTGTACCATCTGGTTTTAATTGTAACTTTATTCTAACTAACAAATTTTCATTGTATGGTAGTCCTAATGGAATGCTCCAACAACCAAATATTTGAGCTTTTAAAGCATCTTCCTCACTTAAAGTTAAACCGGCATTGTCAAAATTTTTTACTTGATCTTGCGTAACTTTATTGTCTTTTTTATTTGTCTCTGCACTTTCAACCTTAGACTTATCAATTAATGCAGCAATATTATTAGGGTCAAACAATTCTTTTTTTTCAAATTCTGATACTTGTTTCACTTCATCATCAATTTTCTCTGGATTTTGCTTATCTTCCTTTATTTTATCAACTTTTTTTAAATCATCATCAGGCATAGGAACAGCATCTGGCTTATCTTTTTTGACTTTTTTGGGAGGGGCTTGTTCAGAAACTAATTTTTTTTCTTTTTCTTTAACTTTTTCAATTATCTTTTTCGCCTTAGGAGCAAATGGTATATTTGTTTTTTCTGTTATTTGAATCAACTCAATTGAAACGATGGGAGGAAGATCGATAGGTTTTTTTGAGAGAAAAGGTAGACTCATAGCTGTTATAAAAATTATAAATACATGAAAAACAGAAGATATTATAATACTTCTATTCACAATGTTAATTACCTTTCTTTATAAGGTTCCGAAATCAAAGCAACTTTTGTAAATCCAGATCCTGATAAAAGACCCATAATTTCCAAGACTCTTCCATAATTTATTGTTTTATCTCCCCTTACATAAATTCTTGTATCAGTTCTATTTTTAGAAACTGCTAAAACCTTTGCAATAATTTTTTCATATTCAACTTTAGACTCTTGAATAAAAATTTCTCCTTTAGAATTTATAGATAAAGTCAATGGCTCCTGTTCTTCAGGCAAAGAGTCTGCTGAACTTTCAGGTAGATCAACTTGGACTCCGACTGTTAATAAAGGAGCAGTAACCATAAAAATTATCAACAAAACTAACATTACATCAACAAAAGGAGTAACATTAATTTCACTCATTGGTTCCTTTGAAGAACGATTAAATTTGAAAGCCATTTTAAATTATAGTTAAAAATCTTTTTGAAAAATTTTCCAATTTTCGAGAATA
>MDSW01034624.1_pt1 | contig 11913 bp, 14 predicted proteins | sample 811171 | NCBI WGS metagenome assembly MDSW01 (sample SAMN05326641, study PRJNA326480) | marine metagenome | isolation source: seawater | place: Atlantic Ocean: North West | collected 2012
GGCAAGACCAAACTGTCATCAGCATTTTCAACCCAGAGGCTGGTGCGCATGCTCGAGTGCAACAGCAACTCCTGTTGCAGGAAGTCACCGTCTGTGCCGCCTTTGCGTAAGCACATCTGGATGGCTGTTGCACTACGCCGCAACTCGCTGGCGTTGTTTTGAATCAAATTGCGCTGACCCGTCCACAGGCCAACCGATGAGGCCCCCGTAAAACCAACAAATACAGCCAAGTACGTGGCGAGTTGCAGCTGCCCCTGCAGGCTGCCGAGCAATCGTGTTCGCCAAGACCTGGACGATGTCATGGCGACATTCTCCCCTTAAGCAAGAGACAATGCAGCGTCGTCGGACAGGCCGTTCTCTTGCATGTCAGCCTTTCCACCCGGATGGCCCGCTGGGGGCTGGCGATCGTGGCCTTCTATGCGCTGGTGGCTTTGATCACTCCAGTGCTGATCCAGCTGGGTGCTTTGCCAGATGCCAACACGGGTCTCAGCAATCCGATCTTTGAGCCCCCCACGTGGACCCATTGGTGCGGCACGGATCGACTCGGTCGGGATGTTTGCGTTCGCACCATGGCCGGCAGTGGCGTGGCCCTACAAGTGGTCTTGTTGGCGGTCGGCCTTGCTCTGTTGATCGGCGTCCCCCTCGGCATGGTCAGCGGTTATCTCGGTGGAGCGGTGGATCGGATGCTCGTGTTGCTGATGGACACCCTCTACACCCTGCCGGTGTTGTTGCTGTCTGTCGTTTTGGCATTTCTTTTAGGGAAAGGCATTCCCAACGCCGCTGCCGCCCTCTGCGTTGTGTATGTGCCCCAGTATTTCCGAGTCGTCCGCAATCAAACGGCTCAAGTCAAAAGTGAACTGTTCGTGGAGGCCGCTCAGTCGCTTGGGGCTGGGCCGCTGTGGATCTTGCGTCGCTATCTCTTTCGCAATGTGATCACCTCAGTTCCCGTCTTGCTCACCTTGAATGCAGCTGATGCGGTGTTGGTGCTGGGTGGCCTCGGCTTTCTTGGTCTCGGTTTGCCGGAGACAGTGCCCGAGTGGGGCGGAGACTTGAACCTTGCCTTAGCTGCTGTTCCAACGGGGGTGTGGTGGACAGCCCTGTATCCAGGGCTTGCCATGTTCATCCTGGTGCTGGGGCTGTCCTTCCTCGGAGAAGGGATTGAAGCATGGGTGAGCGGCGGAGAAGGCCGACCAGCGTCAGAATAAGACCTGATACGAGGTCGCCATGTCCTGGTGGACCACCTGCACCCTGCTGCTGATCTCCAGCATTTTGTGGTTAATCGGCCGAGATAATTCGGATGATGTGATTGGCCTGTTGCAAAAAATTCTTTCCGTCAGTGTGGCTGCAGTCGTTCTGCTGTTCGGCCACAATCTCTTGCTTGAACTGCTCGCCTTGCTGACAGCATTGCGACTTCCTCCGGCGCAGCGCAGCGATACCAAGCATTTGTCGTAGTGGGGAGTCTCCGTTGAGCCGACTCCCCCAAGGCTCGCCCCGATAAAAGGATCTAACCCTTCTGCGGGGCTTTCACTTCTCGGATTGAAATCCGACAGGATGATGGAAACAGAGCATGGGCAGCTTCAACGGCATGCCCAAGGTCACTGGACTGGAGCATTTCCTCGCCCCATTCGTCGCCGCAGTGATAGGTGACCGCGAACTGGTGCATTGGCTTTTGGTCCATCACGAATGCGTGGCTGAAATTGTTATGGCTCAGCGTTCTCCAGGAGACAAGGTGCTGGTCTGGATCAGCAGCGCAACTTCACGCTGCGGGGCAGCTGCTCCAGCAATTCGCCCTCGGCATTGAGTGCTGGGTAGGGCCGACCTTGATGGCGACACCATTCCGCCACCTGCGGGTAGGCCCACTCGAACAACACTTGTTGGTACCGATCACGATCTAATCCCTCTCCAGACGTGGGCACCGTGCCAGCCATTTCTCGTTGGCGCAGGGCTTCGAACAACAACGTGGCACTGGCCACAGAAACGTTTAAAGACTGCACCATGCCGCGCATCGGAATGAACAAGGCCTCATCCATCAAGTGTTTGGCCCGTTCGCTCAGCCCCCACTTTTCAGCCCCCAAAACAAAGGCGGTCGGGCCGGTGAAGTCGCAGTCGCGATAATCCGTCGCACTCACTCCAAGATGGGTGCCAAACAAGCGAAAACCACGCTCTTTCAACTGGATGATCCCCGATTCGATATCAACATGATCTTGAAGGGCAACCCATTTCTGACTGCCCTGAGCCGTGCTGTTAAACGTGCGCGGACGCCCCTCGATGCTGACAACATGAGCCTCAAGGGCCCCAACCGCATCACAACTGCGCAAAATTGCAGAAAGATTGTGCGGTTTTTCCACGTGCTCGAGCAGAACAGTGAGATCAGCCATTCGGCGATCCAAAACTGATTTAATCCGCTCGAACCGGCGCGGCAGTAGGGGCATCGGCAGAAATGGGTTCTAAAGAACCAGACTGGAAGCCTTGAGCGAATCGGTGTTGGGCATCAGAACAGAAAAATCAGCTGTTTTGTCACCATCAACATCAAGCTCGAGAGTTCCTTTCTTAAACCGTACTTGGCCGGCCGCACCGGAGAACTTGGCCTTGCCGATGAACTGCAGATCATCGGCAAGGTCACTTAAGACAATCTTGTCTTTGCTACCGAATTCAAGAATCTGATCTTGGTCACCCTTGGCATTAGGAGAATCTTGAAGATCGGTGAACACATAGCGATTTTTGCCTTTACCGCCGATCAGCACATCAGCACCAGCCTTGCCATCAAGAACATCGTTGCCACCAAGACCAATCAGAAGATCATTAAAATGACTTCCAATCAGATTATCTTTCCCTTTATCGAGGCCAACTTTGACCCGTTGCATTAATTGAACTCGTTCCGGAGTAAGCCCCAGCTTGTCTGCATCAAGACCAAGATCGTCAATGTTCGGGAGAAGAGTTGTCGGGTTTCCTTCTTTATCCATGCGGCCAGCAACCAGAAGTTCGACCGTGAAACGAAGAGGGCTATCTGGTGGGATTAAATCACCCGCCCCTTGCTCTCCATAGGCAAGATCAGACGGAATGGTGAGTTCAAAAACTTCACCGAGGCGGCGGCCCTTCAGTGCTTTATCCCAACCTGGAATGACCTGACCAGCACCGAGCACGAAATTGAACGGGTAGTTGGCTGAAACAAGCGGGAATTCACCGTTAGGTGTCTGCAGCAGAAAGTTGGACTGCGAAGGTGTTACCGCTTCAAAATGCGTGAAATCATAATTGGCGTCGAACTGCGTTCCATCTAGCAGGGTTCCCTGATAGCCGACATACAACATGTCGCCATCTTTCACTTTTTCCCCTTTCGAAGAGCGAAGCTTTTTGACCTTGAGCTTCTTGACCGTTTCGTCCTTGGACATAAGTGGTTCTACGCGCAATCCCACTTTGGCTGCATTCGGACCGCATGCATCATGGGTTCGGTCGGATTTCCGGTCTGGCCAGGTGCGGTCACAGCGACAGACCTGCCATGGATCTCACTTTTCCAACCAGACGAGAGCAATGGCATGGCAGCGGAAATTGACACGATGACAAGACGTGGAGATTTTTGCGACGAGTCGGCAAGATCACTAGATTATTGAGCTGGTATTGAAGTCATCAGACCTGGCCTCAATGCCCACCCTCTTCGCCGCAGGCCACAATATTGCTGCAAGCCCTAAAGAAGCTTAAAAGAAGGAACAACGACAGGCAAAATTATAGTCAGGTTTATTTTTACACCTACAATGATTTCACCCTCGGATCAACATTTTCACTACCAAGCCGTTAAGCAGCACATTTTAGATTCCAGCTTCTGAACCGGATCTCAATAGCTTCCGCCGTGGCATAACCGAGACCCCATCAAAGCCTAAAAGCAGCTGCAGAGTGCTCAGACAGACCACAAGACGTATGCGCTAGACATCAATCGTAGCTCCAGACGATGCCGTCAGGCGCCAACTTGATCTCAAGCATTCGACTATTCCGTTTTTTAGATCTACCTGCATGGCAAAGCAGGCCGGGCAGAACATGCCTCAAATGACGGCATAACTGACACGCCAATGCAGTGGCATGGCTCAGAGTGAAAGGACCACTTTTGCCTACTGACAGCAGCAGCTGAATGTGCATCAAACAATGGAATCAATTCGTCGACCAAGGCCTTTCGAGCAATCGATCCACGCCAACCAATCGCCTCAATCTTGCCATAATCTCCGGACTTTTTGCACTCAAACCATCGAATTATCGTCTGTTCGGCCAACTGAAGAGCCGGCACAATCTTGCTTGTTTGCTTAAGCATTCAATCCGGTTTTCGTTGGTCTAAGAGTTGTCCTGAGAGTTACCTGAGAGTTGCCTGAATTTTGCTGAACAAACGCAGATGGTGGAGCGTTGTCTCACAGGAAGCTCTCCGTGATCCCTGCACTGATGTCATCTTTCAAGGCGTTGGTCCCGTCACCTTGTCTCAACTGGAGTGCTTCTGCATAAGCTTGAAAAGTGGTGCGCTGATCATGCAAAAAGAACCCGACATGCATCGCCGGGCACGCGCAACAGGCTTTGATCAACGGGTCTGGACCGCTGTAGATCAAATCCCGAAGGGACACCTGGCGACCTATGGCCAAATTGCCGATTGGATTGGTGCCTGGGGGTGTGCCCGACAAGTGGGGTGGGCTTTAAGGCGGCTCCCGCTTCCTTCAAAGGTTCCTTGGCATCGGGTCGTGAATGCACAGGGAAGAATTTCAATGTGCCTCAGTCGCGAAGGCAGCGACTGGATTCAGCGCGAGCGACTTCTCGCTGAGGGAATTCCAGTGGATGAGGAGGGGCGGCTCCCTCTGCAGCGGTTTTTATGGAGACCGAGCGCTAGCTCTGGAGACTGACGCGACCCTGCCCTTGCCAACTCCACCGACCCACGGACTTCCCGCGCGGCGCCTGGCCTGGGAGGTTCTGCTGGCGGTCGCAGCTGGGGCTTACGCCGATGTCGCCCTAGAGCGTGCTTTACGAGACCAATCGTTGACGGGCCCCGATCGCAGCTTGGCGACTGAGTTGGCCTACGGCTCAATCCGTCGTCGCCGCTGGTTGGATGCCTGGCTCGATCGCCTGGGCCGAGTCCCGGCCCACAAGCAGCCACCAAAGTTGCGTTGGCTGTTGCACCTTGGGCTATATCAGCTGTTCTGGATGGAGCGGATCCCCCCTTCCGCTGCGGTGAACACCAGCGTGGAGTTGGCCAAATCTGTTGGCCTCACCAAATTGGCTCCAGTCGTGAATGGGGTATTGCGCGCTGCCTTGAGAGCGCATCAGGCTGGAGAAACCTTGCCAATGCCCGACGATCTTGGCGAGCGCTTAGCACTCCAGCACTCCTTGCCGGATTGGTTCACCACGCTTCTTCTCCAGTGGCGTGGGGAGGCAGGGGCAGAAGCGGTCGCCACAGCCTGTAATCGATTGCCGGGTTTAGATCTACGCGTGAACCGGTTGCGTGCAACAACTCAGCACGTGGCGGAAGCCTTCGCAGATGCTGGACTCTCCACGCAACCGATTCCTGATTGCCCAGACGGTTTGGAGGTTCTGAATCATCGCGGTGATCTGCGCTCCTGGCCTGGCTACGACCAGGGGCATTGGTCGGTGCAGGACCGTTCGGCCCAATGGGTGGCACCACTGCTCAATCCTCTGCCCGGGCATCGAATCCTCGATGCGTGTGCAGCACCTGGCGGGAAAGCTACTCACCTCGCTGAATTGATCGGAGATCAGGCGGAGATCTGGGCCGTCGATCGCTCGGCCGGACGCCTACAACGTGTTGCCGCTAACGCCGCGCGGCTTGGTATTGCCGGTTTGCAGGCTTTGGCAGCGGATGCAACCGAGCTGTGCCAAATGCGGCCCGAATGGCAGGGATGCTTTCAACGGATTTTGATCGATGCTCCCTGTTCCGGCCTAGGGACGTTGGCTCGTCACCCCGATGCCCGCTGGCGGATGACGCCTGCTGCCATTCAGCAACTGCTGCCTCTACAGCAAGGGCTGTTGAAGGGGGTGTTGCCGTTGTTGGCTCCAGCAGGCCAATTGGTCTACGCCACTTGCACGATTCATCCCGCTGAGAACAGCCAACAAATCGAGCATTTGGTGACTACTTGTCCTGAATTGCAAGTCCTGTCTCAACACCAACGCTGGCCTGATGACGCAAATGGCGGAGACGGGTTTTATGCCGCCGTGCTGGAACGTTGCCGTTGATTTAACGGCTTTGAATCTGTGGTTTAAGCCAATTGCGGGGGCCCTCTTCAGCTGGCGGAGCAGCAGCTGGAGGAGGAGCCGCTGCCGGCGCTTCATTGACTGGAGCCGGAGCTGGTGCGGGAGTGCGGGGAGCGCGGTACGGATCAGCTGGGTAGGGCAAATCGGGTTGGTCACCCTCCGGCTCAAACCGAGGAGGAGCGAAGGGAGAATCCTCATATTGATCAGCTGGTTCATAAGAATCAGGTTGGTATTCGTAGCCGCGATAAGGCAAGTCATCATTGCGTTTTTTCTTATTTTTCTTGCCTGGTGGTGTGAACTTACGAGTGAGAACTGGCTTCTCCGGGAAAACGCGAATCGGTAATTCCGCCTTGATTTTGTTCATAAACTGATTCCAAGCCCATGCAGCCTGACCGCTAGAACTCCCTGTTTTCTTGTTGCTGTCGTACCCAAACCAAACAGTTGTCGTGAGCTGAGGCAGGGAACCAATGAACCAAAGATCGCGAGCGCCTTCCGACGTGCCTGTTTTTCCAGCGACCTGGCGATCATCTAAACGAGCCGCAATCCCGGTGCCGCTAGTCACCACGCGTTGCAACATCCAATTCATGGCATCAGCCACATCGCTATCGACTGCTCGGTTGCCCCGGTCGCCATCCACTCTTCGACTCCAGAACACTTCACCATCAGGTCCACTGATCTCCTCGAAAGGAGTCGGCTTCACGAACACACCTCGATTTGCGATGGCCGCGTAAGCGGCCGTCATGTCGAGAACAGTTTGTTCATTTGCCCCCAGCACCATGGCGGGATAGGCCCCTATTTTTTCTGTCAAACCAAGTTTTCTAGCGGTTTCAATCACCCTCTGATAACCAGTTTTTTCAGCGACATCTACGGCAAACGCGTTGAACGATTGAGCCAAGCCATTCACCATGGTGCTGCTCCCCCCTTTCCCTTTAATACAGAAATTTTCAGCGGGGTAGCAGCGTTCTTTATTGCTGAACTTGTCCTCAGGTTTAAGTCCTGCTGACACTGCAGCGGTGTAAGTAAATAGCTTGAAGGTTGATCCAGGAGAGCGCAGGGCTTGCGAGGCGCGATTGAACTGACTGGTCTTGAAATCTTTGCCCCCAATCAGGGTTCGGACCAGTCCTGTGCCGGGTTCCATCGCGACCAGAGCTCCTTGCAGAGCACCGGGGGCATTCTTACGAATCACCTGTCTGCCTTCTTTTTGCCACTCGAGATTGAGACTGGTGCGGATTTTGAGACCGCCAACTTCCAGTTGATCCATGCTGAGCACATTGGGCAGTTCCTGGGCGACCCAGTTGGTGAAGTAGGGAGCCTGACTCAGGAAATATTTCGGAATGGCGGGTTTTAGGTTGAGCGGAGTTTGCTTGGCGGCGGCTTCCTCTGCGCTCGTAATAAATCCCGCCTGGGCCATGCGAGCCAGCACAATCGAACGACGCCCAAGGGCCAGTTCAGGATTCACCAAGGGGGAATAAATCGATGGAGCCGGAGGAAGACCGGCGATCAGCGCCGCTTCAGGAACCGTGAGTTCCTCAGGCTTTTTGGAGTAATAGATCCAAGCGGCATCAGCAACGCCGTAGGCACTTGAACCCAAATACACGTAATTGAGATATTGCTCAAGAATTTGTTGCTTGCTCAGCTGTCGCTCAAGCTTCAGTGCCAGCGCTGCTTCCTTCAGCTTGCGGGTCATGGTGCGGTCTTGACTGAGGAAGACCGTTCGCGCCAACTGCTGGGTGATTGTGCTGGCACCCTCGCGCACAGCACCCTCACGCAGGTTTGTCACCAACGCTCGCGCAACACCCCATCCATCCACGCCGTCATGCTCATAAAAGCGGCGATCTTCAGCAGCGATGAATGCTTGCTGGACCAGCAAAGGCATCTCTCCAGCCTTCACCTTTTCCCGTGTCGCTGGACCAAGTTTCTGAATCACTTGACCATTACTGGCCAGCAGCGTGATTGTTCCAGGGCGATTGAAATTAGAGATGCCACGGGCATCTGGCAGGGTGGAATCCACCAAGTCCGTCACGGCGCGCACACCCAATGCAGCGCCAACTCCAATGGCAGCGGCCGAACCAGCAATCAGGAACCAATGCAGGCGTGTGCGCTTCACATCACCTGAATCAGGGAGCTATGACCAACCGCCAAGGCGGTGACGAGCATGCCAAGCACAAGAAAAGGCTGAGCGCTGGCTTGATATTTCACGTCGTAAGTGACGGGGTCACGCAACAGCCAAATGTCTTGAAAAGTGATCTGAGGCACAATCAAAAGCACCAGCAGAACAGCGGCAAAATGCTGCCCGATCCCAATCAAAACCGCAACCATGGCGAGTTGAAACACATCAATCATCGCGGCACTAATCCAGCTGGCTCGTTCCACTCCAAACACAACAGGAAGCGATTGCAAACCAAGAGCACGATCTCCTTCGACACTCTTGAAGTCATTCACCACGGCAATTCCAAGACCCGCAAGGCTGTAGGCCAATGTGAGCAAGGCAGTCATCCAAGTCAGCTGACCGAATAAAGCCTGGCCGGCCCACCAAGGCAAAGCGATATAGCTAGCACCTAAGGCGTAGTTACCCAACCACCCGTTCTGTTTGAGCTTGAGCGGAGGTGCTGAGTAAATGAAGCTCACAAAAGAACCTCCAAGTGCCAAAAGAAACAGCACTGGTGTGTTGTGACCAGCCCAAACATCCAGGCCCCATGCCACTGCAAGACCTGCGATCAGCAACACCCAGATCTGAAACTTCACCTGTAGAAGCGAGATCGCTCCAGAAGGAATCGGCCGATACGGCTCATTAATCGCGTCGATCTCGCGGTCGTAAAAGTCGTTGATGGTTTGGGTGTAACCAGCCAACAGAGGACCGCTCATCAACATGCAGGCAAACGCGGCGAGCACGTGATCAAGCTGCCACTGGTAATGACCGCTCGCAGCAGCTCCACAAACCACCCCCCAGATCAAAGGGATCCAGGTGACTGGCTTCATCAACTGCAGACGCAGCTTCCACAGATTGTTGGTGCCAGAGGCACCTTTCATGCCAAGCAGCTGGCGTGCGTCGCTCACTGGGTTTTGCCTCAGGCGGGGGCGATTTCGTCTTCGAAGAACCAGCAAGTCGAGCCATTGCTCAGTTCCACCACAACACCGATCCCTTGGCCATCAACGGTCCGGAATTCAGACACAGTGCCACTGGAATCGGACTTCAGCAGGTCAATCAAGGGCTGCGGAATGCGATCCCGCACGCGGGTAATCCGGATTTTGGATCCGACGGTGATCGAAGCAGCCTGGGACATGGCCTGCGAGGCTTGGAGAGTGGCGCAACCTTAACAGTCGCTTTTGCGCCGAACCGATGGTTGCCCTGCGTTTGATTCCATGCCTTGATGTCGCCCGCGGTCGGGTGGTCAAAGGCATCAATTTTGTTGGCCTTCGCGATGCTGGTGATCCGGTTGAGCTCGCTTGTCGCTACAGCAAAGCTGGTGCCGATGAATTGGTGTTTTTGGACATCGCCGCGAGTCATGAGGGACGCGGCACCTTGATTGACATGGTGTGTCGTACAGCTGAGTCGGTCACGATTCCATTTACGGTCGGTGGAGGAATTAGCTCGGTGGAAGGAATCACAGAGCTGCTGCGTGCAGGTGCCGACAAAGTGAGCCTGAATTCCTCGGCAGTGCGGCGGCCTGAGCTGGTGAGCGAAGGAGCTGATCGCTTCGGATGCCAATGCATCGTTGTTGCGATCGACGCCCGACGACGCGATGCCGGCGGTTGGGATGTTTATGTCAAAGGTGGGAGGGAGAACACTGGCTTAGATGCGGTGGCATGGGCTCGAACGGTGGCCGAACGAGGTGCAGGCGAGATCCTCCTGACCTCGATGGATGGCGATGGCACGCAAGCCGGCTATGACCTGGATTTAACCCGAGCGGTCGCAGAAGCGGTGCCTGTGCCCGTGATCGCCTCTGGTGGTGCCGGCACCATGGATCACATCGCTGCTGCTTTAGACACCAGTGCCAGTGGAGGACATGCTTCTGCAGCGTTGTTGGCCTCACTTCTGCACGATGGAGTGCTGACTGTGCAACAGATCAAAAGCAATTTATTGGCGCGGGGACTGCCAATCCGGCCCTAGCTTGTTGCGGGTGCTTTTGTAGGTCGTCGATGCCATTGGCGCATCCATTGCTTTCCCCCCCTTGGGCGGTTCCAGTGGGAGTCGTGACAGCAGTGTTGGTGATTGTGCTGGTGACATGGGCTCTTCAGTTATTGCAGGTTGCTTCTGAACAGCAGGAGTTCTCTTTAACGCTGGCTGGATGCATGGTGTGTTCCGCCGCGGTTGGACTCTTGACTGTGATGGTGATGGCTCTCAATGGAATTCCCCTGTGAAACCAGGAGACCCCGCCGCTGTTGAGCAGCTGTTCGATGCGGTCGCCCCTCGTTACGACCGTCTGAATGACCTTCTCAGTCTTGGATTGCACCGTCACTGGAAGCGTCAGCTGATTCATTGGATGCGACCAGCACCTGGTGAAACATGGCTTGATCTCTGCTGTGGAACCGGAGACCTGGCTCTCGCTCTGGCACGGGCTGTGCGTCCAGCTGGCCTAGTCATCGGCCTCGATGCGGCGGCACAACCGCTGGAACTAGCTCGACAACGCCATCAGCGCACACCATGGCTGTGCTTGGAATGGCTGCAGGGAGATGCCTTGGACACCGGCTTGGCCGATCACTGCCTCGATGGGGCCGTCATGGCATATGGCTTACGCAATTTGCGCGATCCGGCTGCGGGGCTGCTAGAGCTGAAGCGACTGCTCAAACCTGGTGCTAGAGCTGGCATTTTGGATTTCAACAAGCTGGATCCTGACGGGGCACCAGGACGCTTTCAGCGCTTTTACCTGCGAAAACTGGTGGTGCCGGTGGCAGCTTCCGCGGGGCTGCGAGAGCACTACGCCTACTTGGAAGCCAGTCTTCGAAAGTTCCCTGATGGCAAAGCGCAGGAACAATTAGCGCGACAGGCAGGATTCTCCATGGCATCCCACCGCCCACTGATGGCTGAACAAATGGGCGCGCTGCTGCTCAAGGCCTGAACGAGAGTGAATCTTCTCGCGCATCGCTTGCGGCAGAGGCCAGTGATGACCTAAAACCTAAAGGGAAGATTAAGAGATTCAGTGTTGTGGCTTTCCCTCTGCCAAAGCTGCTCCCCAGGATCGAAGAGCTTCTGCATGAGGTGCAATGGCTTGATGGCCTGATCTTGGTGACTGATTCCGAGAGAGCTTCCTTTGTTTCCTTCTCCCAAGTCGATCCCTTGCTGAGGCGTCTTCGCCAAAAACCAAAGGGACAAGAAGTCGCAGAAAAACTCTGTATGTCATTACTCGAATCCCATGGCAAAGGAGCTGCCAAACCGGTCTTGGTGTTTCAACGAGATGGAAGTTTCTGGCTGGGAATGATCGGACCGGCGGACAGCAATCCGCATCGCCATCATGCGATTGCCCATCTGCAACGCTGCCTTGCCCTCGGACATTGATCAGACAGACTCCTCATCAGCGCACTCGAACAAACAAACACACCAGTCGGGCGGGAAGACAATGATCCGCATCCATTCAAGGTCGTGATGCATCAACGATGTTGCGTTGAGCGATCCATCAGCAACCCTTTACATCAGGCAAGAACTTCTCAAAAATCAGCGCAATCCAAATTGATCCCCACCAA
>MDSW01193066.1_pt1 | contig 11909 bp, 11 predicted proteins | sample 811171 | NCBI WGS metagenome assembly MDSW01 (sample SAMN05326641, study PRJNA326480) | marine metagenome | isolation source: seawater | place: Atlantic Ocean: North West | collected 2012
CTAAGTCATTAGAAAAAAATAATCTTAAAATATTCTCAGGAGGTACCGACACACATCTGATGTTAGTTGACTTAAGGCCTTATAAAGTCACTGGAAAAGATGCAGAAGCAAGTCTTGGCCTTTCAAATATTACTTGTAATAAAAATGGAATTCCTTTCGATACTGAGAGTCCTTGGGTTACTTCTGGTATAAGGCTCGGAACACCAGCTGGAACGACTAGAGGCTTTGGAACAAAAGAATTTTCACACATTGGTGATTTGATCAGTAAAGTTGTTAAAGGTTTATCAAAAAACCCCTCAGATAATTCAAAAATTCAAGAAGAAGTTAAAAAAGAGGTGATTGATCTTTGTAAGGCTTTTCCTATATATAGTAGTTAAAAATATTTAGATAACTATGATTTGTCCGTTCTGTAGAGAAAAAGATACTTCCGTTGTGGACTCTAGACCCACTGAAGATGGCACTGCTATTAGAAGAAGAAGAGTTTGTACTTGTAGTGGAGGTCAAAGGTTTACTACTTTTGAAAGAGTTCAATTTAGAGAATTAACTGTTATAAAAAAAAATGGCAGAAGATCTCCTTTTGATAGAGAAAAACTTGCAAAATCTCTTTTCATGGCCTTAAAAAAAAGACCAATAGATGCAGATACCACTGAAAAAGTAGTTTCAAAAATTTCGAGAGAACTTGAAGAATTAGGACAATCAGAAATACAATCTAGTGTGATAGGAAAAAAAGTTATGGATGAATTAAGAGAATTAGATAAAATTGCTTATATAAGATTTGCGTCAGTATACACAAATTTTAAAGAAATAGGGGAGTTTGGAGAATATGTTGAGCAACTTCATGGTAAATCTAAAAAGTAAATTTTAACTTTATTTAGCACTCTCAAGAGTTTTTTCACATATTTTTTGAGTTAAAATGCCTTCCTTTAAAAACATCGATTTATTTGAATAAATAAACTTTTTTAAGCAATTATAATAACTTTCTTTATGTTTTATATCCCAACTTTTTAAAAGGTTCTTTTTTTTAAAAAAATTATTAGAGTCCAATTTGAAACCCTTTCCATACAATCTAATTCTTTCTTCCTGACCACTTCGACTTTCTCTACTAAAGATAAATTCTACTACTGTTTTACTTTCCATTTTCATATTAATGATTGCATCTGAATAATCCTTTTTATCTAAATACTTTTTTGTGCTAATTGGTTCTGCTATTGTAACAATTTTTTTAGGAGTTGATCTCGTAAACCAGCAGGCCAAATCAAAAAAATGGAAACCTTTATCCATAAATAAACCTCCATTTCTTATAGACTGATCTACATTTATATTAAATGATCTAGAAATAACCTGCATAATGTTCACCTTTCTATTGTTTAATTTTTTTTTCATTTTTATATATGCTTTTTCAAATCTTCTATTAAGACCTATGCAAATTTTAATTTTTTTTTTTATGATTTCATTTGTAATTGGAACTAAATTTTTTTCTCTCATTAAAATAGGTTTTTCACAGTAAATCATTTTTTTATGTTTTATTAGTTTTTTTAAAAAATATTCATGAGTATTGGTTGGAGATGATAAGATGAATAACTTAATCTCTTTTTTTTTTAAAATTTCTTCAAAATTTTTTGATGTTTTGCAATTAAATTTATTTGCACAATTGGATCCTAATTTTGAATTTATATCATAAACGTACTCAAGTTTTGTTTTGGAAATTCTTTTTAAATTATTACAATGAATTAGACCGATTTTGGATAAACCAATAACGCACGCTTTGATCATTTAAATTGTATCCACTTTTTACTATTTGAAGATTTTACACAACAATCTATAAATTTTGCTGTAAGAAGTCCTTCATAAGCAGTAGGAAACAAATATTTCTTTTTTTTATTCTTAGAATTAATCTTATCAGCAATCTCTTTATAGATATTTGAAAAAGCACTCAAATAGCCTTCGGGATGTCCATATTTGATTCTTGAAAATTTTTTTGAGTATTCACTCTCATTAAAGCCTCTTTCTAAGATTTTGGTTGCACCATTCGCTTTATTAAATTTTAAGTAATTCGGATCATTTTGTATCCACTCCAGACTTCCATTAGTTCCAAAAATTCTGATTCTTAATCCATAAACGCCACCTTTTGCTGTTGTCGATGTCCAAAAGATTCCTTTTGCTCCATTCTCATAATTAATAAAAACCTGTGCATTGGTATCAAAATTTATTTTTTTTGAATATTTTTTAATGTCTGCAAACAAACTTTTGCCCTCTAATCCAGTAATATAATTACAAAGATGATAAGCATGTGAGCCAATCTCATTAAGCACTGTAGAAACACCAGCTATTTTCTTATCAAGTCTCCACCGGAAAATTTTTTTTGCATTAGAGTTAGTTACTTTTTTACCATTGCTCCAGTCTTGGATATATTCAACATTTATGTATTCAATTTGACCAATTTTATTATCGCTAACAATTTTTTTTGCCTCTCTAACCATAGGATATGAGGAATAATTATGAGTTAACCCGTATACAATATCTTTATTATTTGAGATTGTTTTATATAATTTTTTAGCTTGACTTAGTGATCCTGCAAAAGGTTTATCTGAAATTACATGTATTTTATTTTTAATAAAATGTTCTGCTATCTCTTGGTGACTAGAAGGGGGTGTCATGATAGATACAACATCTATTCCATCCATTCTTTTATTTTCGCTTTGACATAATTCTTTGTAATTTTTATAACATCGCTCTTTATTCAATCCTAAAGATATTCCAAATTTTTTTGAGATGAGACTGTCTCTTGAAAAAACACCAGCAACAATTTCATATTTGTTATCAAAACGTGATGCAATTCTATGAACATTTCCAATCCAAGATCCTGGCCCTCCTCCTATAATACCTAATCTAAGTCTTTTCATTTACTTAATCTCAATTTTCTTTCCTGTTTTTGAACTTTTTATTATGGCATCAAATATCTTCAGAGATTGCAAGCCATCCATACCTGATACTTTTGGCTTTGTTTTTCCATTTACCACATCACAAAAATGATTTATTTGATTTACAAGAGTAAATCGACTTAATTTGATATTCATATCTGAATGATAAATAGGTCTCCACCAACTTCGCTCCCCCTTGTTATACCAGTGTTTTAAATTAGGAAATTGAATAGATCCTTTCGTTCCACCGAGATAATAAGATGATTGGTTTGTAATTGGATAGGCTGGATTTTCTCCTGCGGTTAGCTCATAGCTCCACGGTGCAACAATAGTGTCAGAAACACTTAAGGTACATAAAACTCCTGATTTAAAAATAAAATTTACAACAGCAGTGTCTTCAACTTTTAGTTTTCTTATTTGATTAGAGGTAGCTGCTTGAACATATTTAACTGGTCCAAGTAAATAACAAATTAAATCAATATCATGAACAAGATTTATACCTAGAGGACCTCCGCCTTTCCTTGTTCTCCATTTTTCTTTATACCAATCTTTGTTCTTATATAACCAGCACATGACATTTGCAGTAACCACTTTTCCAAGTTTACCAGAGTCAATCTTTTTTTTTACAATTGTAACTATTGAATTATGTCTTCTATGATAACCAATTAAAAGATGAGTTTTATTTTTGATAGAGCTATTAATAATCTTTTTTGCTTTTTGGATGTTATTCGATATAGGCTTTTCTAGAAGTACTGGAATTTTATTATTTAATAGTTTTATTGTATGCTTTTCATGAAATTGATTTGGGGTAGCGACAATCACAGCGTCTGGTTTATCCGTACCTAAAATTGCTTCTGAGTTAGTATAAAAGGGAACTCTATATTGTTTTGCAAATTTGATAGATGTTTTATTTATGTCTATTATTGAATGTAATGAGGCTCTGTTAGATTTTTTTATAGCAATTAAATGTTGTTTCCCCATTAAACCAACACCCAATACTGATATCTTAATTTTTTTCATTAAAATATTTTATTAGATATCTCAATTTGATCAGGATGAATACAAGCTTTGCCTCCAAATCCTAGCTGTTTAACTAAATTACAAGATTTTTCAAAACCTTTTAAGTTTTTAAAATCTAGATATGAAGTATCAATAGGTTTTTCTATATTAGATGAATGATTAACAATATTTTTTCTAAATTCTAAAATTTCTTTTTCATCAGGAGAAATAACTAAGTTTATTGACTTTGCTAAGTCATGCGAGCCAAAAGAAACAACTTTTACTCTCTCACCATAATTACATATCTCTTTTAAATTAGCCAGACCGTTAATACTTTCCATTATTGGAATAATTTCTGTTTTAATTTTTTCAATTGAGGATAGCCTATTACTTATATTTTCAAGCTGTTTTCTAGTTTCTGTAAAGGGTAAAAATATACCTTTGAATTTTTCTTCTGCTACGAAATTAAGATCAGATTCATCATTAATTCTTATAAATGTTTTTGTTTTATCAACACTGAATTTTTTAATAATTTCTTTTGCAATATTTTTTTTGTTATCTGGTACTGTCGACTCGAGATCTAATACTACAAGGCTTGATTTTAAAGTATAGGCTTTTTGAATTTTTTTCTCTTCATGACCAGGAACGAATAATACTGATTTATAATCCATAAATAATTAATTAATCAGTTTTTTCTTTGCTTTATCAAACTCTTCTTTTGTAAGAACCCCAGATTTATACAATTCATCTAACTTCTTTAACTGATTTACTAAATCATTATTAGTTATTTTATTATCTGATGAATATGAAGTTTTTTTAAGTTTCTTTTTTTTGTGCTCAGAAAACAAATATCTTTTTTCTTTAGCACCCATTGATATTTCGAGACTATTGTGTCTTAACTTTTGTCTTTTAATCCATCTATCCATAATTTTTTTTGCGTCAGGATGTTTATTAATATTTTTTGGATGAAATTCTGAATTATCTCTTGTAAGCTCTTTAGTATTATAATTATAATATTTTGGACTAACTAAAGTATAAATTTTTATTAATTTATCTTTATCAGCAAATGATAAATATAGTTGTTCGCTTTTAAGCATTATTTTTGGCACTACGGCCTCACCATCTCTTATTGCTTTTCTAATTTTTGAGGCATATGGATTCTTATCTTCTCCGTAAAGTCTTCTATCTGTGTCTAAAATTGTTACCACGAGGCAATTATAGAACATCCCATTTTTAATATATTGGAATAGGTTGTAGTGACTCCTTTTAACACATCCATCAGGATCATTATTTGCATCAGGTTTCCAAAAATTTGACTCAAGCCAAGGCATTAAATACCCTGTCCATTTTCTTAAGCCAGTTAATTCATTAATTTCCATCCATTGCATGATTTCATTTGTTTGAGGGTCAAGTTGGTAAATTGCTATATATTTTGAATGTATAGCATTAACGAACCAACTCTCAGTATTAAAGATGATCCACTCACCTTCGCCAAGTTCTATCGAAGTTTTCGAGTCAATCGTGAGTTTTCCAGAAATTATATTTCCACTCTTTTTATCTATGTCGTAATAAGCGTGTGAATTTACATTAATAAATATAAGTATAAAAAATATGAGAACTTTTTTAATCATCTAAATTTTTTAAAGTTTGGTTTTCTTTTTTCAAGAAAAGCTTTTGCGCCTTCATTTTGTTCTCCAGTCTTAAAATACCCTGGTGCTATTTCATTTACCATACTTTTTTGGGTTATTTTTAAGATATCCTGAAATTGTTTCCTAAAACTAGCTTTTAAGATTTTTAGACAAGTCGGGGCAGCTTTTAAAATTTCATCACCATATTTTTTAACCTCCGCATCTAGATTTTCTTTTTTAACAACTGAATTTACCAAACCCCAATCCATCATTTCCTTTGCAGAGTATCTTTTACAAGTCATCCACATTTCTCTTGCTCTTTTATGACCAAGAATGTTTGCGGAATGCGCAACTATAGCTCCTCCAGCAGGTGATCCCACTCTAGGTCCATTTTGACCAAATATTGAATTTTCACTTGCTATCGTTAAATCACAAAAATAAGCCATGTGATTTCCTCCTCCGATAGCGTACCCATTTACTTTAGCAATAATCGGTTTGCTACACTGAGTTAGATGAATATGAAATTCATATTCGTGTTCTTGAAATTCTTTTGAACTTTCCCAATTCATGTCTCCACCTGAACAGAATGCTCTATCACCAGTTCCTGTCAAAATGATTACTCCAACTTCTTTATCTTTTTCAGCCATGTCTAAGGCTAATTTAAGTTCACTTAAAGTGACTGGCGTAAAAGCATTTAATACTTTTGGTCTATTTATTGTAATATGGGCATAATCACCTTTAACCTCATAAATAATATCTTTAAATTGCATGCTTTTTAATCTCCTCGACGGACTCAGGATTTAATAATGCTGATAGATCTCCAGGATCTTCATTGATTAAACATGATTTTATGACTCTTCTCATAATTTTCATATTTCTTGTCTTAGGCAAATCTTTAAGAAAGATTATTTTATCAGGCATAAAAGATTTTCCTAAATCTTTTATGATTAAGTCACTAAATACAGTTTCTTTCAAGTTTTTATCATCATCAATTAGAACGACTGAGAGTATTATTTTTGAGCCTTTTTTTTCATCGGGGACACCTACTGCTGCAACTTCTTTAGCTTTTCCACTTTTTATAATGACACTTTCTAGTTCTGAAGGACCAATTCTCTTTCCAGAAACTTTAATAGTATCATCTGATCTTCCATGTAAATACCAATGACCATCTTTGTCTCTGCTTGCTAAATCACCATGTACCCAGAAACCTTTTATCACTTCCCAATAATTTTCTATGTACCTTTTATCATCATTCCAAAGACTTTTAGTTAAACCAATAGATGATTTACGCATTACTAATTCACCAGTTTGATTAATAGAAACTTTTTTTCCATTTTGATCGACTATATCAGCACTCATTCCAGGAATAGGGGCATTAAACGATCCTACTTTAAAAGGCCTTAGTAAACAACAATGTAAAATTGAACCAGAAACTTCTGTTCCTCCAGCAGAATTCATAATCGGTACTTTTGATTTACCTATAAATTCAAATAGCCATCTCCATGGTTTTTCTGTCCAAGGTTCACCTCCAGTACAGATTATTCTTAATGAATTTAAATCTAAATTTTCAAAGATTTTTTTATCAATTAACATTTGATTTCTTATTAAAGCAGGAGATAATTCTGTCCATGATACTTTATATTTTTCAATAAGTTTCCAAAATCTTATTTTATCTGGAAAATCTGGAACACCTTCGGCAATAACCATTTTGGCACCGTGTGAAGATGCTATTGTTGCTGATTTAGATCCTACCATCCAACCCATATCAGCCATACACAAGTGAATATCACTTTGTTTAAAGTCCGCCAACACTCCTTCATCAAAAGCCATTTTTGCTACTAATCCGATATGTGTGTAAACACATCCCTTTGGTTTCCCGGTTGTGCCAGATGTAAAATGAATAATTGCCGGGTCTTCAGCACTCATTTCTTCGGTTTTAAGATTATCAGAAACATTTTCAAAATTTTCCCAATTAAATATTTTTTTACCCTTATCTTTGCCTAAAAGAAAAATTTTTTCTAAAGTTTCAACTTGATCTAAATCTTTTTTAATTAAATCAAACATTCTAATTTCTTTTGCTTTTCTAAATGTTTTATCAACAGTAAATATTCCTTTCGCTTTAGCTATATTTAAACGTTCAATTACAGCCTTAGATCCATATCCAGAAAAAAGAGGTAAAACTACACAACCTATTTTTAAAATTGCAAAATAAGCAATGTAAGTCTCGATAAATTGAGGCATATAAAGAGCTATAACATCTCCTTTTTTAAAACCATTGATCTTTAAAGTATTTCCTATTTTAGATATTTTTTTTTCAAATTGTTCGTAAGTTATTGAACTTTCTTTTCCATCTTCTCTTTCAGAAAATATAAAAGTTTCCTTAAAAAAATCTTTATCCTTGTGTCTGTCTATGCAATTAAGAACAATATTTGTTTTTCCATTTATACACCACCTTGTCCAAGGGACTCCTTTACTTTCATCCATTATTTCAGAGTAAGGATGGTAGAATTTAAGCTCCGAAAACTTAATTACTTGATCCCAAAACCACCCAGGATTTGTTAAGCTTTTTTTTTCAAGCTCTTCATAAGTCTTAACTTCACAAAAATTTAAAAATTTTGATAACTTTGAATTTTTAATCAAATCTTCTGAAGGTTGCCAAATAATTTCCTTAGACACAGATCTATACGTAGGTTCCCTCTTTTATCTTAATTATATTATACATGAGATCGTTTAAAGGAGTCTTAATCCCATGTTTTTTTCCTATCCTTGAAACCGCACCACTAATAAAATCTATTTCGGTTTTTCTGTGTTTTAAAACATCGAATGCCATCGACGATTTATTAGTCTGCCTCGAGTCAACTATTCTATTAAACATCTCAAGACAGTCCTTTTCACTTACATCAACACCATCAGCTTTAGCAACTGCCCTTGTTTCCAAAATTATATCTTTACCTAATTTTCTAGACATTGTTTGATTTTTATTTGAGATATAAAGATCAGTATGATGTAAGTCAAAAATAGCTGAAAGCGGGCCTATTGCTGTAAGTGCAAACAATTTCATCCACTTTCTTTTTTTAATATTGTCTTCCGCAATAGTTTCTAAACCATATGCCGTAAAAGTTTCAGCAAGACTTTTTACTCTATCACTGTGTCCACCTTCATATTCACCTATCCAAGACGGTAAACTTGCATGATTTTGAATTATTCCAGGTCCTTGAATACTTGAAGCTTGGGTCGTAGAACCTCCTAAAACTTTATCTTTACCAGCAATTTTTTGCATTATTTCCTCGTGTCCAATACCGTTTTGAAATGACATAAGCATCGTTTTATCACCTATAATATTTTTTGAGTTATTTAGAGCTTCTTCTAAAGCTGTGGCCTTACACATTATAATAATCGCATCGACAGGACTCAAAGTTTTTGGATCTGTAGTAGCTCTAATCTTAATCGTTCTATCTCCACCATGACCCATCATCTTTAAACCTTTATTATTAATTTCATTTACATGTTCTTTCCATACATCGATCAATGAAACCTCTAAACCTTTTTCTGCTAAAAGACCTCCGAATAAACATCCCATTGCGCCAGCACCAAGCACTGCAACTTTTGTATCTTTTTTAACCATTATGCTTTCATTTTTACTTGGACACCAAAGAACCCCGTAGGCTTAATTAAAAGAACAACAACCATTAATAAGAAAGCATAAGCATCTTTATGACTACCTGATATGAAAAAGGAACATGCTGTTTCAAATAATCCAACAGTAAAACCGCCTACAATTGCACCAGGCAGACTTCCAAAACCACCAACGACGGCAGAAGCAAATGCTTTTAATAGAATTATGTAACCCATATAAACAACAACTTGATACGTTGGACCAACTAAAGTCCCAGCTATTCCCGCTAATGCACAAGCAATACCAAAAATTATTGATATATATAATGGAACATTTATCCCTACTAAATTGGAAATGTCCTTTGAAAAAGCAACCGCTCTTACACCTAATCCCATTTTCGTTTTATTAAGAAAAAAATATAATGCTCCTGCAACTACAAAGCCTGTTACTAACATCCAAAGATAAGTCATTGGTAATGTTATACCAGCGATATTGATCGGTAGTCCTAAATCAGCGTGAAAAGGGTGGGCTGTTGGATTCCAGATCAAATAAGCGATATTTTGTAATATTACTGACAAACCGAATCCACAAATGATGATACCCATTCCAGCAACAGTATAACCTCCACCTTTTTTAGTTAAGGGTCTTAAAAAAACTCTTTCAATAAAAATTCCAAACAGCCCCATTAAAACAAATGCAAAAAATAACCCGATCACATAACCAACAACTCCGTATGCTTCCGGAAAAATTGCGTATATAAGCTCACCATCAACTAAAAAGTTATAGACAGTTAATCCAGTAAAAGCACCAATCATAAAGAATTCACCATGGGAAAAATTTACAACATCAAGTCCGGTGTAGATCAATGAGATACCAACAGCAACCAAACCATAAATTATTCCTACAGTTACACCGATTACAAGAACTCCTTTTAATGACTCTATGTTCATATCAGGACTTGTGCTAATGTATGCCAGAAAAATTCCAGTAAAAATAAGCATTAAAATATTTTCTGATTTTCTAGTAAATTTGAATTTCTTAAACATTTGCTGTAGTTCCTCCACCACCAAGATAAGAGTCTTTAACAGATTCGTCGTACATTAACTTTTTAGACTCACCCTCAACATTTATAATCCCATCTTTAATGACATAACCATAGTCTGATAGTAATAAAGCCATTCTTACATTTTGTTCTACAACTAAAACTGTCAATCCATCTTGCCTAATTCGATTAATATTTTTAAAGATATCTAATACAATTTGTGGAGCTAATGCTGCGCTTGGTTCGTCTAACATAATCATTTTTGGATTAGACATAAGTCCTCTACCAATACAAAGCATTTGCAATTCACCACCAGATAAAGTCGCGGCTAATTGATCTTTACGCTCATTGAGTCTAGGAAAATAATTGAAAACCTTTTCAAGATTATTGTGAAGCTTTTGTTTTGATTTAAGAATAAATCCACCTAGTCTTAAATTTTCAATCACTGACATTGCAGGGAAAACATCTTTTCCTTGCGTTACTTGAACTAATCCTCTCTCAACAATTTTATGAGGAGGTTCATTATGAATATCTTCACCGTTAAAATTTATGCTTCCATTCCATGTTCTGATTAACCCTGAACAAGCTTTAAGTATAGTAGATTTGCCGGTTCCATTTCCACCTAGCAATGCAACTATAGATTGTGTATCAACTTTCATATTTGCTCCGTTAAGGATCTGAACTGATCCGTAACCAGATATGAGACTATTTATTTTAAGCATAATACTTGATTTAAAATTCTATATTATATTAAATGCATTTAATTAAATTTGTTCTTTGTCGTCAATAAAAAACGCCGAAGAAAAAAAAAAAAAACGAAAGAGGGGAATATGAAAAAATTAAAAACTATTTTTTCAACAATAGTATTCACCGCTGGTTTAGCACTTTCATCAATAGCACAAGCTAATGACATCAAAATTGGTGTTTCATTTAGAATGTTATCTGATGTAGGCTATAAACACGGTGAGTTAATAACTGATACTGTAGAGATGTGGAATGCAGAAGGCGGTATCAATGGTAGAAAAATTGATTTAATTCTTTACAACGATGAATGTAAATCAGAAAAAGGAGTAGCAAATGCTACAAAACTTGCCTACCAAGATAAAGTTCACGTAATAATCGGTTCTAGCTGTAGTTCTGTAACATTACCAATGGTTCCAGTAATTACAAAAGCTAAAGTTCCGCAAATTATACCTCACTCAACAAGTTCTAAAATCACGATGACAGGAAGTGAATATATATTCAGAGTACCTGTATCATCAAGGTTCTATAAGCTTGTACAAGGTAAATTTACTGCTGAGCAACAAGGAAAAAAGATAGCGTATATCTACGTTCCGGATCAAGCCAGCATGGTATTTGCTAAAGAGATGATTGAGTATATGAAGTCAGAGTACGGTGTTGACCCTGTTTATGCAGTTCAAGCCGGAGAGAAAGAAACTGACTTTAGATCTTACTTGATGAAAGCTAAAGCTGCTAATCCAGACGTAATTGTGTTGTCTGGTTTAGTTGACGAAACAGTTCGTATGCTTGTTCAATCATATGAGGTAGGAATACCGAAAAGTGTGCATAGAGTAGCAAACTCAGTAGCTTCGAAAGTAGAAGTTCCAACAAACGCAGGTAAAGCTGCAGTTGGAGTTGTTTACTCAGCTGCTTTCGCTGCTTCAGACACAAGACCAATCGCTAAAAAATTTGTGAAGAAGATC
>MDSW01203758.1_pt1 | contig 11907 bp, 7 predicted proteins | sample 811171 | NCBI WGS metagenome assembly MDSW01 (sample SAMN05326641, study PRJNA326480) | marine metagenome | isolation source: seawater | place: Atlantic Ocean: North West | collected 2012
AACGTTTACTGAATGAGGTTTCATCCATTTTCATTAAATCCAACAGCTTCGGCGCCACGTTTTCTGGACGTGGCTGAAGTCCTTTTTCATTAGACTTCGGAGCATCCATATTCCAAGGACATACTTGCTGGCAGATGTCACAGCCAAAAATAAGATTACCCATTTTTGGACGCATTTCCACTGGGATCGACCCTTTCAACTCAATCGTCAAATAGGAAATACATCGGCGAGCATCCAAAGTACGTTCAGCGATAATAGCTTCGGTTGGGCATGCTTCAATACAAATTGTGCAGCTTCCACAATCAACACGAGTGAAAGGCAAATCTGTTTCTAACTTCACATCTACCAGCAGTTCCGCCAGAAAAAACCATGAACCTTTTTCCCAGTTAATCAGGTTTGAATGCTTGCCAATCCATCCGAGACCCGCACGCTGCGCGACTTCTCGCTCCAAAATAGGTCCTGAGTCTACGAAACTGCGAGAGAGCTTTCCGGCATTTAATTCCCTACAAAGAAAGTCTTCCAAGACATTCAATTTACTTCGAATCAATTCGTGATAATCATCACCCCACGCATAACGACTGATGCATCCAATTTCAGCGTTTAGTACTTGTTCAGAAGGGTCGGCAGTCTTATAGTTGAAACCAAGCGCGATCAAAGACATTGTTTCAGGAAGAAGTCGGCGAGGGTCTTCTTTTAGGTCAGCGTGTCGTTCTAGATATGACATTGAACCAGCATACCCCTTTTTGAGCCATGAATTGTAAATGTCAATGGTTTTGCTGCGAGAAACAGGAATTGCGCCAACCAAATCAAAACCAAGTTCACTTGCTTTTTCACGAAGAAGACGAGTCAGGGAAGAGGGGCTCATTTAATTATACAGTCTTTTTTATCAGTCGACTAAATTTTCAGGATCTATCACCAAATTTCGCTCTAACTCAGCCATCCCGAGACTCACATCCAGATCGACGCCTTGTTGACGGCAACTCATGCCAAGGGCGTATAGAACTTTGAAAAGATTGTGGGAACGGCACTGCTCTCCCATTTGACCGATACGAAGAATATCCAAACCAAATGCTCCAGAAATCTCGACATTAAAACGCGTAGACATGATTTTCCTGATCTTTAAACTTTCTGCATCTTCAGGAGTTCTGATCGCTACAACAGAATTGAGACGGTCTATTATTGGCACGTAGAGTTTCAATCCCATTGTCTCTATTCCTGCCTGCAAAGCAATTGAACTTACCCGATGACGTTCAAAACGAACCGACAGAGTTTCTTCACAAATTTGCCGCAATGCCTCGTGCAAAGCTAGAATCCCTGGAACTGGGGCAGTGTAATGGTACTGCTGAGAACCCCAGAAGGTTTGCGCCCGCAAAGCATCTAAACACCAGTGAGGTTGACGTACTTCCCTGCATTCAATTGTCTTCCATGCATCTTGCGAAAATGCGATCAGGGAAACTCCAGGAATAGAAGACAAGCCTTTTTGTCCACCGGAGACAACAACATCAATTCCCCACTCATCCATCTGCAGAGGCATCGTGGTCAAAGTGCAGACCGCATCCACTATCACTAATGTACCGTGCTCTTTAGCAATCCGTACAACTTCCGGAAGACATTTCATTTCTACACCACACGAGGTTTCTCCCTGTGCCATCGTAATTACGTCAAAGTGTTTTTTCGAAAATGCTTCATGAATTTCTTCTATTCTTACTGGTTGACTAACAGCTGATTCAAGTATTGTTACTTCCGCTCCAACACCTTCAGCCATTTCCGCCATGCGACGGCTGAAGGTTCCCATCGACAAAGCTAAAACACTTCTTCCTGGCCAAAGCAAATTTGTGACGGCCATTTCCATCGCAGCTGATGCCGGTCCTGAAACTCCAATAATTTTTTCAGAAACTGTCTGAAAGGCATATCGTCCCATGGTTTTAACATTCTTTATAACTTCATCCATGGTATCGCCTAGATGATTGATCACAACTCCATTTGCACGGGAAACTGCATGTGAAATCGGCACAGGACCGGCTCCCATCAGTAAAAGCGGCTCCGTCGGTAGAATGTTATCCAGATGTTGTGTTTCAGGTGGAGAATAAGGCATGTTGCTAAGTTATGCAAAAATTATAGCCTTGTTTTACTTCTTCAAAATTAATTGTAATTAAGAAATTAAAAACTCAACGTCCAATGAAGTATATCAGAGTTCATCATACATCACGTTTACGTAATTTACTGTTGAGAATAAATAATTTATGGAAATGTTTTGTTGATCTAAAAAGCAAAATATCAAATGTGTTCTTCTTCGAGGGAGGTGTATGTAGAACGTGTTTGCTAAATTTGGATGAGGTCCATTGAATTATTTCGCCAATTAACTAAGTTGAGCTTGACGTAAACGATCTTTTTTAGATGGAGAATTTGTTGTTAAAATTCGATGGATGATGATCCACATTGGGATTAGTGAAAATTTTCACAGACCAACTGCGTCCCTTAAGAATATGAAAGGATTGAACAACTTTCGGGATAGCAATTCAATGTATTGAGTTGCTGATACGGACCTAAATATATTTTACTGTTTGAGCCGATTAACAATTTTCCAGACAGTAGGAAGCAGGAGCACAACCATGGATATCTTCAGTATGTCGCCCCCAATAAAAGGATAAAGTCCATATTCCAACACAGGTTTATCCCAACCGATCAGAGTACCCAACCATAAAAGTCCAGGGGCATATATCAGAATGTTTCCAGCTAGCAGGGACAGAAACAATCTAAAATAACTGCGGTCAAACCCTCTTTCCGCAAACCACCCGCAGGCAATTGCCGCTAGCAAAAAACCAACAAGATAGCCTGCAGTCGGTCCCATGAAAACTATCAATCCTCCTTTTCCTCCGGAAAAAACCGGCAATCCAATTGCTCCCTCAAATAAATAAAGCGAAACGGTGATTCCTCCTAAACGCCAGCCGTATGTCAACCCAATCAAAAACACTGCAAAAGTCTGCAAAGTCATTGGAACTGGAAAAAGCGGCAAAGATATTTGAGTGCAGATTGTGATTAAAACAGAACCTGCCAAAGCCAGCAGAACATAGCGGAGCGCTCTTTGAACTTTACTATCTGCTTCAACAAAAAAAAGATCCGCAGACATGCATTGATAATTAATTCCTTGAGAAGATGATTTCATTTTTCTCCTTTTCTTAAGCTGGATTAAACAATTTTTGCAGGACTTTTATACTCCTTAGTTTCATTGCTTAGAGTGTAACAACAAATTTTGAAAAAGTGAATTCGTTTTTTGTTTTCAGTTTCAAAATGATTTAGAATTTAAGCGGTTAAAACATTAGACATTAGTTATTTTCTGCCCATGGATCAAGGTTGTTTTCGCTAAGAATAATTTCGATAACTGCCGGACATTCTGCGTTTAGTGCCGCTTTGAATGTTTTGGAAAACTCCTCATTCTTGCTGACCCTGAAACCTTCAGCACCCATTGCCTTCGCAACTGCAGAGAAGTCTATTTTACCAAGTCTTGTCCCCACATCGCGGCCTGGGAATTCTCGATTTTGATGCCTCCGAATTGTACCGAAATTATTATTATTAAAAACAAGTATTACCAAACCAGCCAGCTTTAATCTAACCGCAGTTTCAAGCTCGCTCATCGTCATGGCAAATCCACCGTCTCCAGCAAAGGCAACTGCAGGAACTTGGGGCCTCGCTAACCTAGCAGCTATGGCAGCAGGTAAAGCATAACCCATAGCACCTGTTGTTGGGCCAAAAAAAGTATGCGGTAGGTTCCACTTATAATATCGTATCAACCAACTACCAAAGTCTCCCGCGTCACAAGTAATGCTGGTATCATCAGTTATAATTTTCAGGATGTCATGATATATTCCTTCAAGATTAACTGCCCCGTTCATAGGCAAATCCTTGTTGCTGCGAGGAGTAGTCCGCCTCAAGAAATATTTACTCCATTCAGCTACTTGCTTTTGTCTAGCTTTTGAGGGTTTAGCACGCTTTGAATGCTTCAAAACCTCTTCAAGCTTGTCCAATGCCTCACCAACATCGACAACAAGGGATATATCGGCTCCAATCCAACTACCCCCTGTTTCTTCGGGATATTGATCAATATGGAGAAGCTTTTGTTTACTTGACGGTAATGAATAATTTAAGGTAGTAAACTCATCAAGCCTGGTACCAATTGCTATTATCAGGTCTGCATTCTTCAGCGGTTCAGAAAGATCATTTGAAATAGAGGACAAATTAAGTCCTCCCATATAAAGCTGATGTTTATTAGGAAATGCATCGAATCTTCTCCAGGCAGTATATACAGGTACCCCAAGACATTCTGCAAAACGGATAAGCATATCTGTCGCGTCAACACGTAATATCCCTTCTCCAGCAATAACACAAGGGCGTTCTGCATCTTCAATCATGGAAACAGCTTTTGCGACTCCCTCAGTTGATGGAGATGGTATCCCTACAGTTGAGCTGCGCCAAACAGAATGCTTAACAGTTGACCCCCTATCGATATCCTCCGGAAGACTAATCACAACAGGTCCAGGACGTCCTGAATTAGCAATGTGAAAAGCTTTGTCTACTATTTCAGCTACTCGATCAGCACGGCTAAGTTCAACTGCCCACTTAGTAACAGGACGTGTAAACTCGACTACATTCAATTCCTGAAAAGATTCACGGTGTAGTATATTTGTTGGTACTTGTCCTACGAATGCAACAAGTGGTGTAGAGTCCTGTTTTGCCGTATGAAGAGCAATTGACAAATGTGTCAGGCCCGGTCCACGAGTGACCATACAAACACCTGTCTTTGAAGACGCTTTAGCATATGCTTCTGCCATGATGCCCGCACCTTCCTCATGTCTTGCAGAAACCAGGAGAGGTTGAGGAGAGTCATAAAATGAGTCCATTGTTGCTAAAAAACTCTCACCGGGGACATCAAAAACGTAATCGATTTTCCGGATCTTAATAGCGTTAAAAATAATTTCGGCAACAGTCATTATTCAAAACTCTATGAGCTGAATCTTAAAAAGATGTAAAAGTTTTAACTTTAACTTCCACAAAAATGTGGTTCTGTAAAAATGTTCAACTAGAGGCTTAAAAAAGATATTTCTGAACTTGTTCAAATTTCTAGTTTTACCACCCAGGGTTTCCACAAGGCTTATTTTTTTATAATTACTCAAAAAAAGTTCTTAGAAGTCCCCTTTAATCAAAAAGGATAACCAACAAAGAATGTAGTCTCGCCTCCTTCCTTACCTATACCGCGGTCGATACGGACAATGATGGTATTAAAGAGAAATCTTGTCCCAGCGCCATATGATGATCGCATATTTTTCCACAAATTAGATTTATCCGGGGATACTGTTCCCCGTTCGTAGAAAAAAGCTAACTGAAGCCCAGCAAAAGTTCCTTTTTCTAAAAAAAAATTAAAAGCCTCCTGAGCTTCATGCACATACCAGCGAAATTCTGCACCCTGGAAATTTGTATAACTATCATAAAAACGGTTAGTTCTATATCCACGTAAACGGTTGGTCCCGCCAAGCGAGGTTGCTTTCCCATTTTCCGCTTCGGCTTTCTGTCTCGCATAAAGTTCATCGAGTAGATCCTGACAACCCGGTTTTAGTGAATTGTCACAGACAAATTGACTTCGATCAACTTTACCTTTTTTGATTACCGTTGAAGAACCAAAAAACTGGTTCAGCACTAAAACACCTTTACCTTCGTCTAAAATCGGAAGGTATCCTGATATATTATAGTCTTCTTGAAAATACTCTGAATTGCCTGCTCTTGAAGAAGGCTGTCCCCACTTTTCATACTGAAAACGATAACCGATCCTTGGGTCACGGCGGTTATCAGTGTCGTCGATGTAAAGTCCATACCGGTAACCTCTGGGGCTTTCTATAATTCCAGAATTCTGCGCATTGTAAAAAGTTCCATTCGGATCGACTAAACCATAAGGTTTTACTGAAGCATCACTATAACCGTAATATAACTCCAGTTGATTTTCTAAAACATTAAAAGAAAGTTCGCCTCCAGATGCATCCACATTAGTTGCCAATAAATAATACATGCTCTCCGGATCAGAAACTATCCCCCTTTCACCCTCAGGCCAGCCTGCGTTGCGTATTTTTGTTGAAAACCAACTGAAGGTAAGATGGCTCGTAAAAAGCGGAATATCGAAAATAGAAAGGATGTCAATCTGAAAGTCATCATCAAAATATTCTGCATCCCCTTTAAGACTGACTAGGGTTATGTCAGATTCACTGCCTCCAATTCCAGAGACTGTACCACCCAATCCATAAAAATCCTGAACTCCAGGGATGCTACCTACCACAGGATAGACAAACCATGAAATCTCGGACTCAAAAGTTTTACGTCTTTCAAATAAAATAGCGTAAGTTGTAGAAGACCACAAAAATAAAGACAACAGGGCTAAAATTACGTGGCGAAACATGAAGTTTTTCCCCCTTTTCTAAATTTTTCAATCTGTAGTCATTATAAAATGCGGCATACCCATGCAGTTGTGATAATGAGGACGGTAACGCTCTGTATCGTAAAATCGCTCCACATTAATTTTTTTCTCATATTCGGTAACCACTTCAAAAGGAACGTGATCATATCGTCCGTTTTTCAAACAAACCATTCTTCCACTTTTTCCTTCCATGATCAGATCAATCGCCAAATTACCATATGCCATGGGGACAATTGAATCAATCGCATCCGGTTGCCCGGAACGTGTCATGTAACTCATCCTTTGATTTATTGTGTGAATAGTTTCACGTTTGTTATATTTAGGGGCTCTTTCAACAATTTCCGCACTAACCATATCACCAATACCACCAAGTTTTTTATGACCATATGCATCCTTTTGCTGGTTTGAAAAAATCATATCCGCACCTTTAAACATAGCTCCTTCGGAAACTAACACCACCGAATAATTACTTTCATTGTCGCGACGATCTTTAACAAGTAATTCGGTTAATCTCTCTATATCAAATTCATATTCAGGAATCACGCAACGGTCGGATGCACCAGCCATTGCTGGCATCAAAGCAGTATAACCGGCGTAACGCCCCATCACTTCAATCACTAGAATTCGTTCATGAGAACCTGCGCAGGTACGGAGTTGGTGAGAGAATTCAATTGTACGCGTAACACAGGTGCTAAAACCGATACAATAATCTGTACCCGGGACATCGTTGTCCATAGTTTTCGGAATACCGACGCAGCGAACACCTGATTTATGAAGAACTAGACCATAACTGAGAGTATCGTCGCCTCCGATAGGTACAAGATATTCAATGCCCAGGTGTTCCAAATTTTTAATTACTTCATCAGTTAAATCATTTTCTTCAGCATTATATTTATCACGCAAATTTTCAGGAACATTATCCTTAGGGACTTTGCTAGGTTTTGTGCGAGAAGTATGGAGAAATGTTCCTCCCGTACGTGCAATTTTCTGAACATTTTTTTCAGTAAGTATCTGGCAGTGTTCTTGATCATCAAAGGGTTTCGTACGGTCAATTTTCATGATCCCCTCCCAGCCGTTACGCAGACCGACAACGTTGTAACCGTTACGATTTGCACGGATAGTTGCAGCTCGAATTGCTGGGTTAAGCCCCGGGACATCTCCTCCGCCGGTTAGAATCCCAATAGTTCCTTTAATCTTTTTTGGCATATTTCCCTTTTTTAACATTACTGTATTAACAAAATTGCTTAACGAAATATCGACAACCCCATAATTTAACCACGAAAGGGTTGACGATTTTAGTACAATTTAATGTAAAAATTTTCAGACGTGGACCTTCTATTACTGCCATAATCACCGAGAATATATTGACGATGAGTACCTTTTCTATCTTTGCAAATTTGAAGCTTTATGATATTTTTTAAAAACGATCTATTTTTTAGAACAAAGGAATTTATATTTATTTTCTCACTATTTTTGTTTCAGAACAAGTAAATATGAAAAAAGGATACCCTAAGAAATAACTTTGTTCAGCCTACTTTCCATCTTCTCTAAAAATAAGATGTGTTTCTCTAAAGATGTGAATTTTATAGATGAATTTTCAAACTTTTCTTAAAAATTATATTGAAATAGTTGAGAAATTCGGTAGAATGAAAAGTGATGTTTTTGATTCCCGATTTGTTTTTGGAAATTACTTAATGTCAGGAGGCCAGAATCTGAACATCGGCAATTTTCTGCCACTTGACTTAGATTTTTTACGTAATTTCCAAATTCACTCAAAGAAAAAATGCAATCTCGTAAGGCAAAAATAATCTGGACCAAAACTGATGAAGCACCCATGCTGTCCAGTTATTCAATTCTTCCAATCATACAAGCATATACTCAGGATACTGGAATTTCTATAGAATGCAGAGATATTTCTCTGGCTGGACGTATCCTCTCTTGTTTTCCGGAAAAACTCGACAAATCTCAGCAGATTAAGGATGAACTTATGGCCCTTGGAGAAATGACTCAAGATCCCGAGGTGAATATAATTAAACTTCCCAATATCAGTGCCTCTGTCCCTCAACTGAAAGCCGCCATTAAGGAACTCAACTCTCATGGATTTGATGTTCCGAAATATCCTGATAGTCCCCAAAATGAGGAGGAAAAAGAAATTAAGAACCGTTATTCTAAAGTTTTAGGAAGCGCTGTCAATCCTGTGCTCCGTGAAGGGAATTCTGACCGCCGTGCTGCTACAGTAGTAAAAAATTATGCTAAGATGCATCCGCACTCAATGGGCACATGGAGCCCTGATTCCAAATCCCATGTTTCGACAATGAGCAGAGGAGATTTTTTTGCTAATGAAAAATCAACAACAATTGATAAGGCAACAACAGCAAGAATTGAATTCATCGCCGAAGATGGTGAACTAACTATTTTAAAGGACCAACTTCCACTCGAAACTGCAGAGGTGGTTGATACAACATTTATGAGTAGAAAAGCTCTAAATGATTTTATCGATCAGCAAATTGTTGAATCAAAAGCACAGGGAGTTCTTTTTTCCCTGCACCTGAAAGCAACGATGATGAAAGTCTCGGACCCAAAAATATTTGGGCACTGTGTTCAGGTTTTCTATGCACCCGTTTTGGAAAAACATGAAAAAACAATCAAAGCTTTAGGAATAAATTTAAACAACGGCATAGGCGATCTTTTTTCAAAACTAAAGACTGACACACATATTTCTCCTGATAAAAGAGCTGAAATTGAAGCAGATATTAAAACACTTTATGCTAATCGACCGGATTTGGCAATGGTCGATTCTGACCGTGGGATTACGAATCTTCACGTTCCAAACTCTATAATAATCGATGCATCAATGCCTGCTGCAATCAGAAATTCAGGAAGAATGTGGGGTGCAGACGGTGAACTACACGACACAAATTTCATAATTCCAGACTCCAGTTACGCACCACTTTACTCTGCCACTATCAAAAATTGTATTGCCCACGGGGCTTTGGACCCAGCAACTATGGGTACTGTACAGAATGTAGGATTGATGGCCAAAAAAGCTGAAGAATATGGTTCCCATCCTACAACCTTTGAGGCTTCCAAAAATGGAAAAATTCGTTTAGTAGATGAGGACGATCAGACAATTCACGAACACAATGTAGAGGAAGGCGATATCTGGCGCTTATCTAGAGTTAAAGACGCTCCGATCAGGGACTGGGTTAAACTAGCTGTCACTCGAGCTAGAGCTACTGGATGGCCGGCTATTTTCTGGCTTGATCAAAAACGGGCGCACGGCCGTGAGTTGATTAAAAAGGTCAAAGCCTATCTAAAAGAACATGATACTGATGGCCTGGAACTTCCCATTCTATCTGTATATGATGCAGCAAAACTTTCAATTGAACGTGCACGTGCTGGAGCAAACACAATTTCTGTAACAGGCAATGTTCTTCGTGATTTCAATACCGATCTTTATCCAATTATTGAACTGGGCACAAGTGCGAAGATGCTGTCCATTGTACCACTGATGAAAGGTGGTGGTTTGTTTGAAACCGGAGCTGGCGGTTCTGCTCCAAAACATGTTAAACAGTTTATAGAAGAAGCACATTTACGTTGGGATTCCTTGGGAGAATTCCTTGCACTGGCAGAGTCACTAAATCACTTTGCCCAAAAAACAAACAATCCTAAAGCCTCTATTTTAGCAAAAACACTTAATCACGCCAACGAAGAATTTTTAAACCAAAATAAATCGCCGTCGCGTACTGTGCATGAACTAGATAATCGCGGTAGCCACTTTTACCTTGCCCTTTATTGGGCACAGGCTCTTGCGTCTCAAACTGAAGACACTTCCATTCAACAGCGTTTCTCAGTGTTCGCAGAGACACTTAGTGAAAATGAATCCAAAATTATTTTTGAATTGAATGCTGCCCAGGGTAAAAGGCTTGATTTGGGGGGATACTATCATCCTGATGAAAAAAAAGTAGCTGCAGCCATGAGACCCAGCATAACCCTAAATACCTTAATTTCAGCATTTTGTGATTCAACAATTAGTTAGTGAGCATCCTGCTGAGGCCAGATAATTATAATAAACTATGATATCAAGAAGAATAATTGAAGTCTAAGAAACCATTTCACAATCTCATTAATAATAATTCAATAAAATAGGAGATCCCATGAAAACCATGAAAGTTGCTGTTACCGGTGCCGCCGGACAAATAGGATATGCAATGCTATTCAGACTGGCATCTGGAAGTGTGTTTGGACCTGACACTGCGGTTGAACTGCAATTGCTTGAACTGGAACAAGCTCTACCGGCACTGGAAGGAGTCAAAATGGAACTTGACGATTGCGCTTTTCCTTTACTTAACAAAATCATTACAACCTCAGACCCAAATGTTGCTTTCAAAGATATTGATTGGGGACTGCTGGTAGGTTCTGTACCAAGAAAAGAAGGAATGGAACGTAATGATCTGCTCCGTGTAAACGGTGGGATTTTCGTTGGACAAGGCAAAGCCATCAACGATAATGCAAGTGACAACGCCCGAATTGTAGTAGTTGGGAACCCTTGTAATACCAACTGTCTTATTGCCATGCATAATGCCCCTCGTATTTCCCGTAAACGCTGGTTCGCAATGACTGCTCTTGATGAAAATCGAGCCAAAAGTCAGTTAGCAACAAAAGCCGGAACGGCTGTTCGAAACATTAGCAATATGACAATCTGGGGAAATCACAGCGCTACACAATATCCAGATTTCTATAATGCTAAAATTAACGGGAAAGCGGCACTCGAAGTAATCAATGACGAAGAGTGGCTGCAGAATGATTTCATCAAGACTGTTCAACAACGTGGATCTTCAATTATTAAAGCTCGAGGGGCCTCTTCTGCTGCATCCGCCGCGAATGCGGCGCTAGATACTGTTGCACGAATCAATACCCCTACTCCTGAACGTGACTGGTTTAGCACCGCAATTCCGAGTGACGGCAGTTACGGAACTAGAGAAGGACTTATTTTCAGTTTCCCACTTCGCAGCAAAGGGGGCGGTGATTATGAGATTGTCAAGGGTTTGGAACTTAATGATTTTTCAAAGGAAAAAATACAGGCTACAAATTCAGAACTGGAAATGGAGCGTGACGCAGTTAAGGAAATGCTGAGTTAAATTAAGGAAACAATGAAAATACATGAATATCAGGCCAAGCAAATTTTAGCAAAATATGGAGTGCCGGTTCCCCGTGGAAGTGTGGCTTACTCAGTTAATGAGGCAACTCAGGTAGCTGATGATTTAGCTTCAGAAATTTGTGTTGTTAAAGCTCAAATTCATGCCGGAGGACGCGGAAAAGGCGGTGGAGTCAAAGTTTCAAAAGGCAAGGCTGCCATCAGGGAAAGTGCTGAGGCGATTCTTGGAATGCAGTTGGTAACTCACCAAACTGGACCGCAGGGTCAGAAGGTAAAACAACTGCTTGTA
>MDSW01122823.1_pt1 | contig 11906 bp, 13 predicted proteins | sample 811171 | NCBI WGS metagenome assembly MDSW01 (sample SAMN05326641, study PRJNA326480) | marine metagenome | isolation source: seawater | place: Atlantic Ocean: North West | collected 2012
AGAAAGAAGTCTTGAAATATGTTCATCGTACTGAGTGTCCCCATATTTGATGAAACTGTCGCGTCTTTTCTTTTTGAACTGTGAAAGCGCTTCCTCACACTTCAAACGAAAGTTTTCAAGGTATTGACGATTCATTTATTTTTCATGTGTATTAAAACTTTATGTGATATTTCTTTGGCACATGTAACACGATAACTTCATTCACTTCATTGACGGCGATGATTTCTTCGTATTCTTCATAATCTCGTGTCATTGGGTCGGGTGTAGGTTTTCGAATAGGTTGTGGGGCAAGCAGCTCCCAGAAACTGTGGAGTATTGAATACGACATTTTTGAGGTGTCGGTGGAGGTTTTAACTCTATATCTTCGTAAAGAAGTTTTTTCCAGATGATTCGTTGAACGTCTGAACACAGTGGTTCAGTTGCTCGACAAAATGCGATTCTAAAATCGTCCGTCACGAGTGGGATAAAGTCCATCTATTCATTTAAGATTACCTTACCCGCGATCTTACTTAGGCGTTCTTGTTCCATTTCAATTCGGTGTTTTTCCAAATCAATATCCAGATAGATGCGTCTTGGGGCATCCCATACAGCAGTCTTTACCCATACACATAAATTTTCAATATAGAATGGTGTCATTGACATGATAGTTCTGTAAATTGCCTTGGCGTACATTTGTATTAAAGTGTCAGATTTTTTTATATCAGTATAATTCAGAATGTCATTAGACGATATACCAAAGAAAACTCAGTATGTCATAATTGACTCAAACTTTGTAAATGGTACAAACAATACATTTTCACTGGATCTTCAACTTGAATCAAATACACACGTCGAAGACATGGGTCGCGTCCTTGGTATCAAAATGGTGGACTTCTATATCACACAGGTGGGTGGGAATGATGGTACAGATACAGACATAGCAAAGTTTGTTGACATAATATGCCCAGAAGTTCCAAAAGTTGCCCAAATTCTTGATGAGAGACATGGACAGATTCTGGCCAGAGTGCCAGTTGAGAGACACTTTGCTGGAAGTAATGATGTAATTCTTCGAGACAAACAATGGAGGAGTTTTCAACGTCAAACAAACTTCTTCAATCCCATATCAATAAAGAAGTTGAACTTCAAAATATATGAACAACAAGACGATGGGGACTATGTGTTGCTTCAACCGGATGCAAAGTGGTACATGGTGCTTGAGATTACAACTGTAAATGTAAAAGAGAAACCTAAAGACCGCGAGCTGCAAATACTACTGGCGCTACAAAACTTGCTTGCAAAGATAGATACACTGAATCAAAATGTACAGCGGCTACCCGATACACCACCTGAAGCACCAAAAGAGAAATATTCCTTTGGTTTACTCGTGTTAATCCTGGCGACTATTTTCGGAGGTTTCGTTTGGTCTGTGAATCGCGCGACTCCTTCTTCTTCGGCCATATGATTTTAGCTTCAAATAATATTTTCGGTTTTGAGGGCTTACCATGGATGTTTGTTCTTGGTGGTATTTTGATAGGCTTAAAATTAGATATAATATGCTTCATTTACTGACGCAGATCCTGGACTGCCTGAGTAAATGTAAAAAGATATTTTGACTAAGGGTGAAAAACTACAGATATCTTAGACTGTCGTCTTTTTGGTGGTTGTAGATTTCTTGGTGGTGGTTTTCTTGGTGGCAGTTGAGACCTTTGGCTTCTCCGCGACTGGGGTTGGAGCTGGTGCTTCTTCCTTGGTGCACTTACCAGATGGTCCGGCTGGACCGGCTGGACCGGCTGGACCGGCTGGGCCCCGTGGACCGGCTGGGCCCTGGACACCTTCACCCCCTCCAACACCGCCGTCAACAATCTTTAACAAAAGGTCATAGAGGCGACCCTTATCAAGTCTGGTGCGCTTCATTTCATCCTGAATTTCCTTGCGAAGAGATTCCATTGTATTATATATAAAAGAGAGATTATCTTTAAACTAAATGATCATCATCGGAGGACATCTTAATAGCGGGGTAGGTCAACACGCATACAAGTACACAAAAGTATTTGACAATGCGACCTATCACCTTATAGGTACCGAGATTCCAGAAAGTGAACACGGGCTTCTTTTCCTGTTACCTGTGAAACCTCACCTGGATTACATAAAATATGCGAGGACGCGAATCAAGAACCTGGCAATCATGACAGTCTGTGAAACGGAGACTGTACACGAAGACTATGGTCTCATCATGAAAGAATCAAAGAGGGTTGCGGTTCCAAGTGAGTTCTGTAAACGAGTTCTTTCCAGACAGTTCCCAGATAACGAGTTTTACATTATTCATGCGCATATTCCACCCCCCTCAAAGCCATATACATTTTACCACATTGGTAATATCATAGACGATAGAAAGAACTTCCGAGGAATACTGGAGGCATTTGTGCGATTAAACAAACCAGATGTGCGCCTCGTCGTAAAAGCGACATGTAACTCAAATGTTGACATTAAACTTCCAAATGTTGAAGTTATTAATGGGCTCATCTCAGATGAAGAAATGGATAGACTTCACGATCGGTGTGACTGCTATGTGAGTTTCTCAAAGTCTGAGGGTGTTGGTATGGGCCCGGTTGAGGCGGCACTTCGTGACAAACCGGTAATCATCACAAACTACGGTGGATCACCCGAGTATGTCAAGACGCCATACACAATTGATTGTGAACTTCAAGAGCTGGAGAGGGACGATTTCCTCTTCAAAAAGGGGATGACTTGGGGTAAGCCAAATCCGAGCCAACTCTTGGAGTTCATGGAGGATGCCTATAATAAGAAGCTTCGCTATATGGACCACGAATACACGAAAAAATTAGTTGGTAAAGAGAACATCTTACAAGAGTTCATCTTGAATGTAATTGGTACCGAGAACAACGAGGCCGACAAGGATGGTTCCATTCATTAGGGCATCCTGTTGCGCAATCATAGTCATGACAAGATCATCAACTGCTTTGATGCCCGTTGGCTTCTTCAAAATACGAGGAACAATAATGTTTATGGCGAGGTAGAGAGCCATCGCTATTATTACAGGTCTAAGAGTCTCCTGATCTAACATGTTGTTTATAGTACTATTGGATTTTAATTCCATCTAATTTGCTAAGAAGGTCACTTACATCTACCTTGTTCCCAATACTTGTTGAAGCAACCCGGTGCTTGCGACAGTAGTCACCACACACAGCCTTGAACCGACAAGACTTTCCAGACATTGTCGTCGCACAGCAAATCTTGTGGGACGTGCGTTGGTCGGGTGTATTTTCCTTGGGTGGTGCGTCAAGGACAATAACCGAACTCCCCTTTTTTGTATTATCGTGTTTGATATAGGACATCTTACACTTCCAAGTCGCATCCGCTAAACGATAGCACTTTTCATTTGGCTCGCGAAGGCGGTACATCTTTACCGCGTTGGCGAGGCAAGTAGACCACATAGCATCACGAATGACTTCCATCTTTCTTTGTTTGAATATTTGAATGTCTGAGACCGACTTAGGTTTCATATGATTGTAGATCCAGCTAACATAAGAAATATAATAAACAATATGAAGTTTAATATACGCTTTTCAGTACAAACAAGTTGTACATCATCTCTCTCTTCCATCGGTATTTCTATGACATAATCTTCGTTTACTCCCAAAACAATGTGGTTATTCGGTTGTTGAACGACCACATAATTATTCATAAATTACCATATCACCTTTATTTTAAGCTTCACCACCAATTTCAGCCAAATAGACATCAACTTCGCCAACAAATTCTGGACACTTTGCAGAAGTCTTCTTGGTGACCATATCTTGAACATTTGTGACATGTTCCTTGAACTTCTTGACATCTATACCAGTGGCATTGTGAATTTGTGAATCGGTGGCAAACTCTTTGAGGGCGTAGAAGTAAGCCGCTGCATAGTTTGCGTGAAGTATAGCAATGACCGGTGATTCATCCTGTTGAGCAGCCACGGCATAGCGGGCTGATTGTCTCACAAGCTTCTCTATGGCCTTGTTCATACCCCGAGTCTTATTTTTCATCATGAGATAAAGTACAAAAATTATAGCTATCAGATAAAGATAAGCCATCTTCTATTTATAAGTATGAAAATAAAATGGAAGTATCTGTGTCACTTCTGTCTGGCACCACTTGATCCATACTATAAAAATGGGAAGGGATGGGAACTTCGTCTCTTTGATATGTACTTGCGTCAAACAGAACCACCACTTGAACTGAATAATGGGTACATCATGGGAAATCTCCGTGTATGTAAATGTTGTTTTATGAATGGACCTATAAAGTATAATCCACGCATAGACACCCTTCGTCAAATTGGGGCAATTAAGTTTGATAGACCCAAAACACTCTCTATTACGATAAATGAACTATTGGCATGGATTGAAAATTTCTACTTGATCCTTGAGGAGAATAAACCTAAGTAAAGAATTGACACCCTAAAAGTTAAAGAAAGATGGGTGAGAGTATTCAAAAACTTACCCACATTGAACACGTCCTTAAGAGACCTGACTCGTATGTTGGTCCGGTGGACATTGGTTCCGAATCATACTGGATTTTTCACAAAACTGATAATCAATTCAAAAAGAAGAATGTCAACTATTCCCCAGCTTTGCTCAAAATATTTGACGAAATTCTTGTCAATGCAATTGACAGAAACTCTGTACACCCAAAGAGTGTTACGAGCATCTCGGCGGGGATAGACAAGGAGACTGGTTCTATTACCATTGAGAATAATGGCCCTCTCGGTGGCATCGGTGTGCGTATGCACGAAAAAGAGGGTATTTGGAATCCCGAACTTACATTTGGGCATCTTCTTACGAGTACAAATTATGATGACACAAAGAAGAGAATTGTGGGAGGTCGCAACGGCTATGGTGCCAAGTTGACCAACATCTACTCATCGGAGTTTTCCATTGTGATCAAGGATGGGGAGACAAAGCAGTGTTACACACAAAAGTGGAACAATAACATGACGGTGTGTCACCCACCAAAGATTACAAAGCATTCTGCCTCAACTTCTTCGGTCTCAATCACTTTCATCCCCGATTGGAAGAGATTTGGTATGAATAAGATGGATGCCTCAATCTACAAAATCTTTGAGAAGCGGGTTTGGGATGCAAACATCTGTACGACTCCAAACTGTAAAGTGAAGTTTCAAGGTGAAGCCCTTCCAAAGACTTCGTTTGAGGCTTACGCCAAGATGCACGAAGGTGTGACAGATGTGTGCTCGGTAACGACTGATCGCTGGTCAGTATGTATTGGTCCATCAGACAACGGACTTGAACAAGTCTCTTTTGTGAATGGTATATCTACAACGAAAGGTGGAACCCATGTGGATCATGTAGCTTCTTACCTTGCCGCCGGTATCATTGATGAGATGGCAAAGAAGATTAAGTTGAAGCCACAACAAGTCAAGAATACTTTCAACATCTTTGTGAAGGCAACCCTTGAGAATCCAACTTTCTCAAGTCAGGTGAAGTCGGAGTGTACCTCAAAGACTCAAGACTTTGGGAGTAAGTTTGAACCACCCAAAAACTTTGTGAAGAATGCCCTAAAGACTGGTATTCAAGATGAACTCACAGCACTCTCAAAGTTTAAGGAGATGAGGGAACTCAAGAAAACCGATGGTGCTCGCAAGTCCAAAATTACTGGTATTCCCAAGTTGGACGACGCAAACAAGGCGGGTACGGCGCAATCTGGAAAGTGTACCCTCATTGTCACGGAGGGTGATTCAGCGAAAACCCTTGCGGTCGCGGGTCTCTCCGTCGTTGGACGTGATCACTATGGCGTCTTTCCTCTCCGTGGGAAGTGTAAGAATGTCCGCGACGCTTCAGTGGCACAGCTCACATCAAACCAAGAGTTCAACGATCTCAAGAAGATCTTGGGTCTTCAACAAGGAAAAGACTACCAAGATGTTTCTGAACTTCGCTATGGTCGTCTTATGATTATGACAGATGCCGATAATGATGGTTCTCACATCAAGGGTCTCATCCTAAATATGATCCACTACTTCTGGCCCAGTCTTCTCAAGTTGGGTTTCGTGGTTTCTATGGTGACACCAATCATCAAGGCTTCCAAGGGTGGTCAATCAAAATCATTCTATACAGATTCGGCTTTCCGTACCTGGTATGGTAGCGGACAAGCAGGTTGGAAAATCAAGTACTACAAGGGTCTGGGTACCAGCACGAGTGCTGAAGCTCGGGAGTATTTCAAGAAGATTCAGGACCTCACTGTGAAGTTTGACATGGATATTATGACAGACAAGTCCATCATCCTCGCCTTTGACAAGAAGAAAGCAGATGATAGAAAGTCTTGGCTTTTGGAGAGTACAGCAAAGGACCCCAAAGAGTTGGAAGTCCCATATGGTTCTGTCAAGAACTTGAGCATTACCCACTTTGTCCGCAAAGACCTGGTCAATTTCAGTTTGGCAGACTTGAAGCGCTCTATTGCCCATATGGCGGATGGTCTCAAGCCTTCACAGAGGAAAGTGATGTATGCTTGCTTCCATAAGAATCTCAAGGATGAAATGAAGGTGGCACAACTGGCGGCATATGTCGCGGACAAGTCTGCGTACCACCATGGTGAAGTATCCTTAGCGGACACGATTGTTAAGTTGGCAAACGACTACACGGGTTCAAACAACATTAACCTTCTTGAACCGTGTGGTCAATTTGGTACGCGTCTCATGGGTGGTAAGGATGCTTCTCAGACGAGGTACATTTTCACAAAACTTACCAAAGAGGCTCGCAAGATCTTTGATCCTCGGGATGACCCGATCCTCAACTACTTGGATGATGATGGGCGCTCAATTGAACCAGACTTTTACATGCCAACCATACCAATGGTTCTCGTGAATGGAACCGAAGGTATCGGTACGGGATTCAGTTGCTATGTACCACCATTCAATCCAAAGGATATCAAGGAGAATATTCAAAGAGCCTTAGAGGGGCATTCATTCAAAGATATGAGTCCGTGGTTCCGAGGTTTCAAAGGTAAGATTTTCAAAGAAGATGGTACTTGGATTACGGAAGGTGTGTGGCGAGACACAGGGTCACGACTCAAAGTCACAGAACTTCCACCGGGGCGCTGGACCCAAGACTACAAGGAATACTTGGACATCCTCATAGAGAAAAAGGTCATTTCTGGATTCACCAATAACTCAACAACGGAAGATGTTGATTTTGAAATTATGGGATACACTGGCAAGGACATTCTAAAGGATCTCAAGCTGAGAAAGAGCTTCCACACCTCAAATATGCATCTTTTCCATCCAGTTAAGGGTATCTACAAGTACTCCAGTCCCGAGGAAATCCTCAAGGACTTTGTGGATCTTCGTCTTGAACACTACAAGAGGAGAAGAGAACACCTTATCAAAGTACTTGAAGTTAGATCCAAGATGTGTGGATACAAATCAAAGTTTGTGACAATGGTTATTGAGGGACAGATTGTTGTCTTCAAAAGAAAGAAGGATGATCTTGAGAGACAATTGGCCGGCATCTTTCCCAAAATCAACGGAACCTATGACTATCTCCTCAACATCAAGACTGTCCAATATACTGAAGAGTGTGTACGAGAACTCCTCAAAGAATCAAAACAAGCGAGGGAAGAACTTGAAGTTATGAAGGGTACCTCACACATTGACATGTGGAAAATGGATATTAAAAATATGTAGACAATAGATAGGTATGGGTGAAGCTGCGAAAATTTCGCTCAAGGCTATTGGGAAGCAAGACACCTACTTGCTTTCCAAAGATCCAGACGAGTCCTTCTTTAATTATACCACCGATCGGAGACATTCCGACTTTCGTAAGTATCACAGGAGTAGAAATGTTGTAAAACCCGGAAACGCAAAACCTTCGTGGCCATTTAATGAGACGATTAAAGTACAATTCAACCCAACAAATATGGGTGACCTTTTGAGTAATATGTATTTGAGTCTAACTATACCAGGTATAAGCGATGGAAACTACGCAGATCAATTGGGGAGACATATTCTAAAGAGTGTGACAATGTTTGTGGATGATATTGAAGTTGAGAAAATCCACGATGATTGGGGTATTATCTATGACGATCTTTATTTAGAAGTTTCAGAAAAAGTAGCGAATAGATTTCTTGTAAATAGAAACCTTGGTTTTGATGACGCTCCTACGAGTACAGGTGTTGCACAATATGACGCAGATCTGGTGATACCCATTCACTTCTTTTTCTCAAGGAAGTTTGCGAGTGATGAGTATGACACAAATAAACCAAATAGACCATACTTTCCAGTGTGTTCAATTTTCCGTCAGAAGATTGAGTTTGAATTTGAGTTTCACAAACAAACATTTTTCACAAATACAACTAACACGGTGACACTCCCATCTTTTAATGTTATCACCGAAGAAATAACAGTCAATCCAGATGAAAGGAAGTTCTTGGCGAGTGAGAGACAGACAATGATCACCGATCTCGTGAGAAAACATCCAGTGGCACTTAGTGAACTTAACGAAGACATAATAAAGAACAACTTAGTTCCCAATATCCCTGTGAAATGTATTCATTGGTTTATCAGGAATACTATATTTGAAAATGAAGACGACGCGGAAGGTAGTGGTTCGGGTGGTGAGTATCTATATGAAAACCGGTTCAACTTTTCCGCTAATTTAGACTTTCAGGGTGAAACCACAACCCTTTATCCAGTAATGAAAGAGGCAAGCTTCTATATAAATGGAAATAAACTACCAGAGGTTACAAAAACAAATCATGAATATTACAAATTTTTAATTCCATATCAAAAACGATTATCAAGACCTATCAGAAATATTTACACATATAGTTTCTCGTTGAATCCAGTAAATGTGGAACCATCGGGAAACTTGGACTTTAGTCAGATTCAATCAGAAAAGACTAGCATTGAAGTTAAATTAGACACCAACTCTGGAATAGACATTTCTACAGAAACCTTTTCTTTGAACATGTACTATACCGGATATCAAACTTTTGTGTTTGACAGGGGCTTCATGTCAATTGCTTACTAAAGAGTTTTTCCTTGTTCTCGGCAATGTAGTCAATAATATTATTCTTAATACACCATTTGATGAAATTCAATTGTGCCAAAGTTGTTTGGATTTCATGAGATGTACCCGGAATCGTGTAGGGAAACTTTTGAGACCGACAAAATGGATCAAAGAGTTGCTTACTGTATCCATTGAGGCTTGACTTGTAAGCACAATGGACAGTGAATAACTTCCCGTCACCTGTTTGATACGAGGTGTGATTCTTCTTTGCGTAGTTTGTGATAAACCACTCCAAATTGCGGAGAGAAATGCCACTCGTTTTGTCCAATATCGTCAGAAGTGTAGATTTATTCTTCTCATTGTCGTAAAAATTGTTGATAGATGTTAGTAGAATATCGTTTTTGCTCATTACCATACTAGACCCCCAAATCTATAAGCTCTTTTGAAACCTCACACCCCGGACACCCCCTCACAAACATATGCTCTGGTCCATGATTGTGTAGACTTGAACTTGACAATGTGCGATGACATACCCTTTTACCTTGGGATCTATGTTTACCACAATAGCCATTGTGAATTGCCTTGAAAGTACACCGACTACCAGTTGATTTTGTTCCTTTACAAGTTGTACTCACAAATGAAGTGGGGATATCCTTCAATAAAAGTTCCAGAGGTATCGCATGCTTCTTTGAAATCGTTAAAGCATACTCGTTGATGATTAAGTTGACCCTCTCCTCCAACTCCTCATCAACTATCTGCGTGATCTTCTCGTGAAGATTCATTCTTACTCTGTGTTAGCTCGTATTTTTTAAATAGATCTTCAACCGAACCTTGTCTCGCCTCCTTAAGGCGGGCTCGGAGTACCGCCAAAGTACCCGTTTCATCCAAACTTAGGCGTTTACATTCCGCAATGAGATCATCCTTCTTCATAGTACTGAGAGCTGGTTCCCTCTTTGGTTTCGGTGGTTTGTGTTGATTAATGATTTCACCAAAGATTTCATCCTTGACATTCTCAAACAGTGGATCCAAAAGGTCACACACAGGGTTGAGGAACTTATTGAGGAAATAATAGTGATAATCAACAGGTACGCCATGCTCCTCTACATATTTTGGATCTTCGGCTTTTTCGTACGCTTTGGCTTTGGAATCTTGGGTCTTTGTGAGCAGGTATGGCACACGATCCCCAGACTGTGGTTCAGAACCGGGCTTTCTTTGACGCATCTTCGTGACAACTTGTACATGCGATTGATTAATATTGACACTTTCTTTGCTCGTGACAGACACATTCTTACCACCAACCTTATAGGTATCCGAGAGACCTTGGCTCAATATAAGCTTATGATTGGGGACATCACCCGAAAGAAGTTCAATCGCCCTCTCTTTGGCCAACTCCTTTGGTGGACCGGGGTCACTTGATGTGAGAACAACATCTAAGAGTTCCTTACAGACCTCTCGCACATGGGGTGTGTTGTCCCGTCGCACAACTTGGAGGCCCTTGATGTCAATATAGTCCATGTGCATCTTACCATCCTTACCTTGTGTCCACAACTTTGCGGCATACCTCTTCTTTGAATACAAAAAGTATGGCCAATAGACCTTTTCCAATTCCAAATTATTGGGCTTCTTGAAGAGAGCTGAACACTCTTCAGCGGCTCTTTCTCCCACTTCCCAGCTGTAGGCAATCGCATCCTCGCCTTTACGATCTCCGACATCAAACTCAACCATCACTGAGTCAGTATCCCCGTACCTTACCTTTGCCCCGGGGAAGTTCTTCTCAACATAATTCTTTGTTTCTTCAATCATTGCACGCCCCTTACATGTTGTTGTAGATGCAATAGGGACACAAGGAAGAATACCCTTGCCTGCTCCAGTGAACCCATATACGGAGTTCATTGAAATTTTATAAGCCAACTGCTTACCATTGTAGACCTCCTTCATAAAACCTGTAGCCGCCGCCATGTCCCGCTTGGCTTGCTTACGAAACTGTTTCAATTCAAGAAGAATCGCAGGTAAAAGACTTGGTACATCTTGGGCAAACTTATAAGTTCGGTCACCAACCTTGAAAGTTTCATAGGTGATTCCCGGGACCGCGCCATACTTCTTCTCGTCCATGACATATGACGAATAGCATAGATTGTGTGCCATCATAATTGATGGATACAGTGCTTCAAAATCAAGAGCAGTAATTGGAGTATAGTATGCACCCTTTTGTGCTTCAAGAACCGTAGCTCCCTCGTAGGGTTCTTCGGGGATTGCTCCATACCGAATTGTCGGAACCATGAAACCCAATTCCCTCGCCTTCTTTGTCAGTTGAGAAAATACCTTGATTTGTTGCCCACGCTCTACAAGAAAGTTTGCTGGAACCCAAGTTGCCTTGGCCATCTCCACCATATTTAGGAGAGTACACAACTTCTTCATCAGGCGATGTGGAAGAAGTGTATCCTTGATACAATACTCAGCAACTTCCCTCAATTTTACGGGATCTCCCTCATTGTAACGAGCAAACATCTCCTTTGGCGCCATATCAATTTTTTGATCTCCCAGGTACAATTTAGATACACTATCCAATTTATAGCTATCCAATTTGTATCCCTTCTTGACTTCGTGGAACATATCAAAGATGAAGCGACCAGACATTGGGAGTAACTTCAGGAGGTTGTCTCCAAGGGCACTTGATGAGAGCTTCTTAATGACAAGTTCCGACTCCGTGTCCCTCAACTTACCCAAGTTGAAGAATTCATAGTGACACCGATTGACTTGTGCACGCTTGTATATGTATTCCATATCAAAACCAAAAATGTTCCACCCGGTAATGATATCCACATCACTTTTGTGAAGATACTTTTGAAATGCCTCCAACATTTCTCTTTCGGTGTCGTAGCTCAGAATATTGGAACCTTCCAG
>MDSW01032980.1_pt1 | contig 11905 bp, 8 predicted proteins | sample 811171 | NCBI WGS metagenome assembly MDSW01 (sample SAMN05326641, study PRJNA326480) | marine metagenome | isolation source: seawater | place: Atlantic Ocean: North West | collected 2012
CGACGACGTTTCAAGCCAAGAGCATGTCAAAGGGGCTCTCTACCGATCCCAGAACTTTCTTGCCGTTAAACATTGAAGCGAAATTCGACTACGTCTCCATCTCTCATGGGGTAGTCCTTCCCTTCTAGGCGAAGTTGACCGGCGTCTCGCGCTGCGGACCAGGATCCCAATGCAAGTAATTCATCATGGGCGATCACTTCAGCTCTTATGAATCCACGTTCGAAATCTGTGTGGATTCTGCCAGCGCATTGGGGTGCCTTCCATCCATCTTTGAAGGTCCAAGCCCGCGATTCTTGTTCGCCGGTCGTTAAGAAAGTTCGCAGTCCCAACAGTTCATGTGCGGCGCGAACGAACAGCGGAAGGGCACCCTCTCCCAATCCCAAACCTTCAAGCAGATCAGCTCTTTCTTCATGAGGGAGCAACGCCGCTTCGGCTTCTAATTGAACCGAAAGCGGCAAGACTTCTGCACCGGGAAGTGCTGTGCCTAGAGCAGAAGCTAGTTCGTTGGCTTCTGCCAACTGATCTTCTCCTATGTTCAACACCGCCATTACAGGTTTGTTAGTCAGCAAAAAATGTTCTCGTAAAGCTGACCGACGTTCGTCAGAAAGATCGGATTGATAGAGGGGCGTTCCCTCCGAAAGTAAAGTCAGCGCCTCTTCTAAAGCATCGACTTCTGCGACCAACACGGCATCTCGGGGGTCAGCGCGCAGTGCTTTGCGGCGTCGGTCAATTCGACCTTCTACTGACTCGAGGTCAGCAAGTGTGAGCTCGATTTCTACAACACGGAGGTGCTCGATCGGGTCAGTCGGGCCCGGCACATCCTCATCATCAAAGGTTCGGAGAACTAAAACCAAGGCATCAACTTCTCTAATCCCGGCAAGAAATTTGTTACCGAGTCCTTCCCCCTGGCTGGCCCCTTCAACTAGTCCTCCTATATCAACGAACTCGGTTGTTGAGTTAACAACTTTTCGACTTTCACTCATTTCAGCGAGAGCATCTAATCGTTGATCAGGAACCTTGACGACGCCAACATTCGGGTCGGTGGTGGCGAACGCATAAGGAGCAGCGAGTGCTCCGCCTCCAGCTAGGGCGTTGAACAGAGAAGACTTACCAGCATTGGGTAGGCCGACGAATCCGAATCTTTCCATTGGCAGGCGAGGTTACCGCCACCGGGACTCAAGTCACCCATCAGCCGTGAAGCCCGCTCCCTGCTGTGAAAGAATCTGGAAACTAGTTCTTAGGGAGGACGTTGTGGGACCACTAAGTGGCGTAAAAGTTGTGGAGTTAGCTGGCATTGGGCCTGGGCCTTTTTGCGCCATGCTCTTGGCGGACCTAGGAGCTGATGTAGTTCGGGTTGATCGGATGGCTCAAGTAGATCTCGGGATAGACAGGGGCAGAAAGTACAGCGTTCTAAATAGAAGTCGGCGTTCGGTGTCGGTCGATCTCAAGAACTCCGATGGTGTCGAGACCGTTCTTAAACTCGTGGAAGAAGCAGATGCTTTGATCGAAGGTTTCCGTCCGGGAGTTACAGAGCGACTCGGCTTGGGTCCCGACGAATGTCTTGAACGGAACCCGAAACTGGTTTATGGCCGAATGACTGGGTGGGGACAAGATGGCCCAATGGCGCATGCCGCAGGTCACGACATCAACTACATCGCCCTGACTGGAGCCCTGCACGCGATCGGATCGTCAGACAAACCATCACCTCCCCTCAATCTCGTGGGTGATTTTGGTGGCGGCGGAATTTATCTCGCGTTCGGAATATGCGCTGCGCTGCTTGAATCAAAAACATCGGGCACAGGTCAAGTTGTAGACGCCGCAATGACTGAAGGTGCTGCTTCCTTAATGGCATCTATCTATGGGATGCATGCCTCAGGCCACTGGTCAGACAAGCGTGAGGACAACGTCCTTGACGGCGGCTCTTATTATTACGGGGTCTACGAAACTTCAGACCAGAAATTTGTATCCATCGGCTCTATCGAGGGCAAATTTCACGACGAACTCCTCGAATTGACAGGCCTAACAGACTCGTCAACAGAGGCTCGCAACGATCAGGAAAGTTGGGCTGAGAAGAAGTCTCGACTCGCAGAAATAATTAAGTCACGAACCCGCGATGAGTGGGATGAAGTAATGCTGGGCAGCGACGTGTGTTATGCCCCGGTTCTCGACTTGTCTGAAGCACCAGGGCACCCCCACAACGTGGCACGGGGTTCTTTTGTTGAGGTAGACGGTGTGATGCAACCCGGGCCAGCTCCCAAGTTCAGTCGTACTCCCGGTCAGGTACAAATGCCGCCCCCGGCACCAGGACAACACACCCTCGAAGTACTAACCGATTGGGGATTTTCAAGCGAGGACGTCGAGAAGTTAAAAGACGTAGGAGCTATCAGTTAGGCACTCGAGTTTCCTATCTCTAGGGAATCGATCAAGTCCCCTGTAGCCTTGGGGACATGTCGAAGCGCAAAAAGAAACTTAAGTTACGCGCTCGTCGCAGCAAAGCCAACCACGGTAAACGGCCAAACTGCGGCAGGGGCTGACCTAGCAGTTCATCAGGTCAGTCACTTCTTTCCTCTATCGCCGCAACCACCGCGGCTGAGATGAGTCGAGCTCCATTTGACTGGTAGTGGGTACCGTCGTCTGTTCGTACCTCAAGTGCTTCACCATTCTCGTCCAAAATATGTTTGGTCCAGATGCCGTCTGGTGAGACGATTGCTGCTGCGTCTATCCATGCAGATCGGTCACCGTCATGAAATACCTCTTGAGTGATTGGGTTCACAACATCAGGTAAAGGCACCATGAAAGGGATCCGGAAGTGCGGTATACCGACCCAGATGACCAAACGTCCCGTTCGGTCGACGGTCTCCAACATTTTCTTGACCCTCTGCTGATATTGCGCGATCCACTCAGCGCTTCCTTTATCTGAAGGCCCTCCACGAAAACCTTGCCAATCGTTACCTCCTATTGAAAGCACTATGACCTGGTAGGGGCCATCGGCCACTTCGTCTCGCAAATATTCGATCCAATCGAAATACCAATCACTAACCACGCCGGTCGACTTTCTGACATCCTCTGTGTAAACCCAGCGCCGTTCTCGGCTCACCAATTCTCTGAAACCCAGTGCAGCACCTCCGGCGAGGGAGTCACCGCCGACCCAGATATTGAGCGGTCTTGACTCAATTGCTTCAGGCAAAAGTGACTTTCGATCTTCTCGACTCCAGTGGTAGTAGGCCTTTTCTTGGCCTAAGTGCGAAGTATGTAGATCAGGCCATCGAAGATGAGGCGCGCCCCAAGGGTCGAACCGAGAAGCCTTACCAGTAACCGGTAGCGACGAGTTGTCTTCCTCTCCTTCCGCGGCGCTGGGAATGCCAACAATCAATCCCGTCGCCAACAGGGTGACAACGTAGACAACGAAACGGAATTTCAGTCGTTCCATAGCTCTGCAACTTCGGGAGACTGCTTAATTTCTTTCAGAAGAAATTCGGATAGCCACTCACCGCCCCAATGACTCAGATGCACTCCATCAGTCAACCGCACGTCTACTAATTGCCCGGAGGAATCAAGAAGATACCGAGCATAGTTCCCCGACTCATCGGTAAATAATGATCGGAGATCGAGATAGTGGACTCCTTGTCGTTCGTCTGCTTCTGCGCGATAAAGGTCGTTCAATTGCTTCATGCGCGAGTCAAACCCGAGCCCACGCATTGGCGGCTGACCAACCCAGAGCACGATCCGTTCAGGTTGAGACGCTGCTAGATCCATAACAAGTGCTATGCGTCTTCGATATTCTTCTTCCCATTGCTCGCTAAATCGGTCGAGCCATCTACCGTCATCGGCCCTGATGTTTTGCGCGTCATTTCCACCGAACATCAGGATCACGGCGTCTGGGTCGTAGGTAGTCATCACCTCAGAAATACGCGTTGGCCAATCGAAATAGTCAGGCCGACTCAATCCACTAGCTAATTTGGGTTCGGCCGTGGCTGAGACCGACGGAGATTTTTCGGCCATCATCACAAAAGTCTCACCAAAGAATTGGACCATTGAGTCCCCTAACACCCAAATGGTGAAGGGGTTTCCAGGATCCCAAATTGGCTCCGAAGTGTCTGTTGCACCTTGGTCTAAATGAAGTTCAGGGCCTTGTTCTTCCTCGACTGAGAGAATCAACCATTCTTCGCTGTGCGGTTCAGTCACCGCTTCGATGTGCTCGCGGCGAAGAGTTATGTGTCCCTCGTCGCCTGACCGGCCCAGCAAAGAGTCACCGACCGTTCTCGGCCAGGTCAGCTTAAGCGTTGAAGCTGCGGCCTCAATTGGGGTCCATATCGCAACTGACAGCGAACGACTCCTGCTGTCTGGAAGACGTTCAGCGTCGGTCAGTAAGGCTGAAGAATTGATAAAGGCGGCGAGCGTTAGGCCCGCTATCCCACTTAAGAAGACTTGCCCCGCGGGAAAGCGGTCAGACCTCGATTGAGGGTTTAGCTCGGAGCCATTGCCGTTTTCCATCAGAATTGGAAGTAAATAAAGGGCGCAACTCCGTCAGGTCCGAACATGTCAATCAAGACAAGGCCGACTCCGAAGGCCAATCCCTGGGTCAATATTGAGCGCCTATTCAACCATCGCTTCAAGTCCTCAGATCTGGAATCTGGAATGAATTGCGCGAGCAACATGGCAGCTAAAACAAGTATCAATAGAGCATTAGACAGATCCGTGGGGCCTGACGCGATGATTATCGCTTTGAGGACTTGTATGGCCGAGGAAAAGGATTCAGCTCTGAAAAAGATCCAGGCGAAACACACAATGTGAAATGTTGCGACCCACCGCAGCGCAGGGTGGATCTGTGATTTCGGCAACAGCCGCTCGACGGCTAGAGCTACCCCGTGGATAGCCCCCCAGATTACGAAATTCCAAGTGCTGCCATGCCACAAGCCACCCAAGATCATGGTGATAAGCAAATTGCGATAGGTATCCACCTTCTTGCCGCGATTGCCTCCCAAGGGGATGTACAGATAATCACGCAGCCAAGACGACAGCGTTATATGCCATCTCTGCCAGAACTCTCTAAGTGAAAGAGCACTGTACGGGCGGTCGAAGTTAGTCGGGAAACGGAATCCGAGAAGCAGAGCTACACCGATAGCTATATCGGTGTAGCCGGAAAAATCTGCATATATCTGGATTGCGTAGCCATAGACACCAAGGAGCACATCTTGGCTGCTATGACCCTCAGGGTTGGCGAACACGTCATCGACGATGGTGCTCGCCACCCAACTGGAAATGACAACCTTCTTGAATAAACCTCGAAGTATCAGTTGGAAAGCCTCTCCCGAGGCCACCTGTCGGGGGTCTGGCCGTTGACTGATTTGCGGCGCCATTTCAGAGGCCCGAACTATCGGCCCCGCTACGAGCTGAGGGAAAAAGGAAAGGTACACAGCGAAATCGAGGATCGGCATAGGTTTGATGAGCTTTCGATGCATATCGATCACGTAACTCATCGCTTGGAAGGTAAAGAAAGAAATCCCTACCGGCAGTGTCAGTTCTAGCAACGGGATTGCGGTCCCACTGCCCAAGAGATTGGACAGTTCAACCGCAAAAAAGTCGTAGTACTTAAAAACGCCTAGTAAGGCGAGATCTGCGACTATGGCCGTGCGCATCCAATTTTTTGCCAAGTCTTTGCTTCCAAGCTGGATGTGCTTGTCTATCTGGGTTCCCGCCAACCAGTTCGAAGCAATGGCCCATAAGAGAAGAAAAACGAACCGCCAATTCCACCATCCATAGAAGAAGAGACTCGAGCAGAACATCGTGATTTTCCAGATCAATGGGTTTGGGCGCGTCAACCAATTGAGGAGGAATATGGCTACGAAGAACAGGCCGAAGGCCAACGTGGGGAAAAGCATCTGGTTATCAATGGTGAAAGGGCAACGCTAGCGTGCCGGATGAGGCAGGATGGCTTAGTGCGTGATGGTTCATCAAGACTTTTAGTCCAGCCAGAGGCTTGGATCAACGCGGATCCGGACCCGCATACGCGTTCCAGGATCGAGAAGTTATCTTCTAACTCCGATCTCATTGCTGCTCACTTCGGCGCCAAGCTTTCGTTCGGCACAGCTGGTCTTAGAGCTGCGCGTGGTGTGGGGCCATCGCGGATGAACCGAGTGTCAGTTCGCGTGGCGGCGCGCGCAATTGGCGGCTATTTGCTTGACCGCGGACTGTCCGAAAAGGGAGTCGTCATCGGCTACGACGCTCGACCTGATTCTGATATTTATGCACTTGACTCGGCTCGTCTGTTGACCGCATTAGGCGTTCGATGTTTGTTAATTGATGAGCCCTGCCCCACCCCTGTTGTTGTATGGCATCAAATGGCTCGAATGACTGCAGGAGCAATTGTGGTCACCGCCAGCCACAACCCATCGAGTGACAGTGGCTACAAGGTATATGGCCCCGACGGAACTCAAATCAGACCCCCAATTGACCAAGAGATCGAGTTATTAATGAATTTCGATTCTCTACCCACGGACACGGAGCTCGCTACTTCTGAAGAAGTTTCTCGCTTGAGCGGTCAGGACTCGATTTCTGCTTACGTTCAAGCAGTCATTCCTCAAGCAGATGCGCCACATATTTCTAGACATTTGACGGAGTGGGTATACACGCCCCTATGCGGCGTCGGAGGCGCCACCTTGGAGGCCGCCTGCTCTCAGGCCGGTATTTCTTCTCCGATACGAGTTGATTCTCAATTTAAGCCAGATGGCTCGTTCCCAGGCCTACCATTTCCCAACCCCGAAGAGAAAGGGGCCTTAGCTGAGGCTTTCCGAATCGCTGACCGGAGAAACGTGAATTTGGTTCTTGCTAATGACCCGGATGCAGACCGGCTAGCTGTCGCGGTACGAACTAAAGATGGCTGGAATCAATTGTCGGGCGATGAGTTGGGTCTGTTGCTATGTGATCACCAACTCAAGACCACCAATGGAAAGGATCGGCTGACAGCAAGTTCGGTCGTATCTTCCGAAGCAGTTGCGACTCTCTGCGCTAGGCACGACGTCGAACATGTTCGAACACTCACTGGCTTCAAATGGATTATGGAGCCGGCGGCGTCAAGACCAGACAGCAATTGGGTCTTCGGTTACGAGGAGGCTCTGGGGTACTCAGTTAACAGTGCCGTCTTGGATAAGGATGGAATTTCAGCCGCGGTCAAATTTCTAGAAATGATTGAAACTCTCGACGCAGTGAGCCTGGGTCCGTTGGAACGACTAGATGAGTTGGCGTTTGAAATCGGTTTGTTCGTGACACATCAGGCCAGCGGACAGTTTGACTCCATAACGATCGAATCGGTTCTCGATGCTCTGCGTATCACCCCGCCTGAGGAGGTCGATGGAAGTCAAATAGTCGCCACCATAGATTGGCTTGAGAAGCCTCATCCCCTTACGACCAATTTGATCGAGTTTCGATCGAAAGACGGTCTGCGAATCGCAATCCGGCCCAGCGGCACTGAACCAAAGGTCAAAATCTACTTGGAGCAAACCATTCCGAAGCCAGTTGGCGACCTGGCAGCACTTCGCTCCTCTTGTTCTGAGAACTTAAAGTCGGTCGGAGCTGCCACACTCTCATGGTTTAATTAAGCACCCCGACTATGCGAGCTCTCCTGCCAGATCTCTAAGCGATATCTCTGGCCTAGGCCCGATATGTGCAATCACCTCTTCGGCAGCTAGTGACCCCAACTTCCCGCATCTCTCTAGGTCGTATCCTTGAGCCAGTCCATACAGAACACCTGAGGCGTATAGGTCTCCAGCTCCCGTCTTATCAACTACACGAGCTACTGGATCAGCTTGAATCGTCACTCGTTCTCCTGAAGTGATGAGTACAGATCCAGACGCCCCCATAGTGATGGCCGCCAGCTCGACCCGTTCTTGAACTCGGTCTAGAGCTACATCAAGTTGTTCAACTTCGAACAGAGACATCACTTCATGGTGGTTGGCGAAAAGCACATCGACATGGTCATCAATTAGATCCATGAAAGAGGTCCTGTGACGTTCGACGCAGAACTGGTCGGAGAGGGTAAGAGCGACCCGCGCGCCCTCGCTGACACCAGATGCTGCATAACGCATTGCGGCCTTTGCCTCAGGCGGGTCCCATAAGTATCCCTCCAAAAAAAGCAGTTTCGCCCTGGCAATGAGCTCCAGGTCGACATCTGAGGAAGTCAGTCCGTTAGAGGCCCCGAGAAATGTATGCAGTGTCCTCTCACCATCAGGGGTGATGAAAACTATGCAGCGCCCAGTTGGGTCATCAGCGGGCGCCCGAGGGGTCGAGTGTTCTATGCCTAACCGGCTCATATCTGAAGCGAACACATCACCAAGCTCGTCGTTAGCTACTCTCCCCACATACCCAGAAGTACCCCCAAGAGAGTTGACGCCGATGACCGTGTTGGCGGCTGACCCGCCCGAGATCGTTACTCGTTCTCCTACAAGTTCGTACAGCTCTGCTGAGCGCTTCGCGTCGATGAGATTCATCGCTCCTTTGGTCGAGCCGATTTGATCGATGAACTCGTCTTCTTGATGAGACAACACGTCCACAAGAGCATTACCGAATCCGACAAGATCAAGGTCTAATTGAGATTCAGGAGTGCTCATGGGTCCTTTCTATGTGGACTGCAGAGCACCCTAGCGACTCAACCTCTTTAAGTCTGTTTAGACCGCTAGGGTTCGGCGTGTGACAGCTCAAAATCCCCATCGACTCCCTAGGCAGGTACTTCCGAAGCACTACGCGATCGAACTGGAACCTGACCTCAAAGGCGGCTCATTCACTGGTCAAGTTGTAATAGATCTTGAAGTCATAACCGAGACTGACACAATCGTTTTAAACGCTGCTGATTTAGATATTGAAGATGTCCAAATTGAACAAGGCGACTCCGTGCCCGCAAGTTCAATTGCCATGGACGACGATGTCGAACGAGCCGAGTTCGCCTTCCCAATCGTTCTCCAGCCCGGACCTGCTCGACTTTCCTGCTCTTTCAAAGGAATTCTGAACGACAAACTTCGGGGCTTTTATAGGTCCACTTGGAGAGACGATGCTGGTAACGATCATGTGATCGCGACCACTCAATTCGAATCAACGAACGCGCGCAGAGCGTTTCCTTGCTTCGATGAACCAGACCTAAAGGCGACTTTCGGTGTGACGTTACGCGTTCTCGATTCATTGATGACCGTAAGTTGCGGTGAACTAGTGAGTTCTACTGAACTTGAGAATGGTCTTCGTGAAGATTGCTTCGCTGACACCATGGTCATGTCCACCTACCTAGTCGCTTTCATTGTCGGGGAGCTTGAAGCCACTGAACCAATTGACGTTGATGGAGTACCGCTCCGGATAGTGCATGTTCCGGGCAAAGGTGACTTAACCGAATTTGGATTATTGGCCGGTGAGTTCAGTCTTAGATGGCTCGTCGACTATTACGACATTCCTTATCCGGCGGGAAAGCTGGACCTCATAGCGGTACCTGACTTTGCGTTCGGAGCAATGGAAAACTTAGGCTGTGTGACTTTCAGGGAAACTCTTTTGCTCGCAGATCCAGAGCGGACAACCCAGGCTGAGCTAACTCGTATCGTTGACGTGATTGCTCACGAAATAGCGCATATGTGGTTCGGCAATCTGGTGACCATGGACTGGTGGAACGGGATATGGCTTAAGGAAGCCTTTGCCACGTTTATGCAGGTTGCTACCACAGACGCTTTCAGACCTGACTGGAGAAGGTGGGACGGATTCTGCGTTGAACGTGGGGCAGCTTTCGATACTGACTCCCTCGCCTCTACTCGTCCTATCGAATTCGAGGTCATTTCACCGCAAGATGCTGAAGCGATGTATGACGTCTTGACCTACGAAAAGGGTGCCGCTGTAGTGCGAATGCTCGAACAGTTCTTGGGACCGGAGGACTTCAGAAGCGGCGTTAAGCATTATCTGACTACCCACAGCTATGCCAACGCCACTACCACAGACCTCTGGGACTCTCTCGAAGTAGCCACTGGGATACCAGTCCGAGCAGCGATGGACACCTGGATCTTCCAAGGCGGGCACCCTGTCATCTTCGTTCAGAAGTCTGCTGAAGGAATCACGGTCAAACAGACACGTTTTGGATACACCGACATCGAACAAGCGTCTTGGCATGTTCCGATAATTGTTCGCGCTCAAGTTGGATCAACAGAAGTGGAGAGTCGGTTACTCCTCGAAGATGGCGAAGCCACAATCGACCTTGGCGGTGCACCTGATTGGGTCGTAGTAAATGCCGGCGGTCACGGATTTTACCGCGTTGCCTATGACGCGACTCTCCTACAGGCCTTGTCTGCCCAGGCTCTCGAGGTCCTTTCTCCATCCGAGCGTTACGGGCTTGTAGATGACACGTGGGCATCTGTGCTGGCAGGCCAAATTGACGCTGAAACACATCTTGCGCTGGTTACCGGCCTAGCGGCAGAGACCGACCTAGCAGTCTGGCAACGCATACTTTCGTCACTTGAACATCTGTATTCAATTGCCGACCAAAACGGTCGGACTCGATTGCAGGTATTAATCCGAGATCTGTCGACCACTGCGCTCGGCGTTTTAGGTTTAGAGCCATTGGAGACTGAACCTGACTTAGATAGAGAGTTGCGGGCTTTGCTGTTCACAGCAGCAGGAACCACCGGCAACGACAACTCCGTGCAAGAACTAGCCAAAGCTATTTTCGTCGCTAGTAAAACCGGCCAGAACAGTGAACCCAACCTCACTGCCGCCGCAATTCGAGTCGTGGCATCGGCAGGCAACGAAGAAACCCACTCAGAACTTGTCGCTCTTTACCGCGAAGCTCCAACTCCGCAATTAGAGGTTCGCTATTTGATGGCGCTATTGGAAGTCGAAGGAAGTGAACTTTTCGAACAAACTCTTGACCTCTTTACTAACGAAGTTCGAACTCAAAATGCTCCGTACCTTCTAGGAGCGGCTATGGGCCACCGCAGTCACGGTGTTTTAGCTTGGGAGTTCATTCGAGACCGTTGGCAAGAATTGAACAAGAAGTTTCCCCAAAACTCGATCCCAAGGATGGTGGGTGGAATTCGTTCTCTGTCTACTCCCCAACTCGCCGGTGAGATTCGCGATTTCTTTGTAAGCCATCCAATTCCACAGGGACAGCTCACGCTGGATCAGCATTTGGAGAAATTGAGTGTCAACGTTGCGCTTCGCGAACGAGAAGGCACCAAGATCGGGCGCTGATTCTCATTTGGGCGGCTTACCTGCCAGAATGAAGATATGTTCGGCCGCCCCACCCGCAGAAGGCTGGGTCCCCGTTACAACCTGTGGTCGTCCCTAGCTTCGGTGGTGCTGGTATTTGCTTTAGTCTGGGCTGTCATCTATTGGTCGGGATCAGTGCTTGATTGATGAAGCTCTCCCGATGGTGAGGTGGGCTTGTTTGGGAGCCGGGCCTCAGCGCTTTCAGCGCGGCTAGCTTCACTCCACCGATACATCAGAACGACGATGGTTCCCCAAACAATGGGAATTCCTCCAAGCTTCATCACAAGACCAGCTAATTGTTGGTCGGTGGTTGCTCCTAGGCCATGAACTCGAGGAGCTAGCTCGTAGATCGCGTACAGCGGGAAACTGGCGAAAGTTAAAAAGCCGGCCGGAACAGCGGGTATGACCCCCAAGGCTAGGAATAGATACGCCATACGTCCTGGGTAGCTGGTCATTCGATGCTCAGGGATCGGAGACACCAGCGGCGCCCAGACCAGAAGCCCTCCGATTAACCACAGAAAATCCATCACAAAGGAACCAAACTGCGTGGCTCTCAAATTGTCCACGGCCCAGGGCGAATGACTAAAGATCAACATGCCGTTGAATAACAATCCAGCAACAACTGGTTGCGTGCACCGGCCCATAAGTCGATACAAGCGCATGCGGCCAGCTAGGC
>MDSW01189845.1_pt1 | contig 11904 bp, 10 predicted proteins | sample 811171 | NCBI WGS metagenome assembly MDSW01 (sample SAMN05326641, study PRJNA326480) | marine metagenome | isolation source: seawater | place: Atlantic Ocean: North West | collected 2012
CGATGTCTAGAGGTTCGGAGGCTGCAAATAAAATTGCTTCAACTTGACGTTCAAGTTTTGAAATACTTGATGGGAATGAAATAACATTATTTTTATTTTTATTTTTTTTTTTCATTATTTTGGGGACCTTTTAATCATAACTTTTTCAAAAATATTTTTTTGAAGCATTTTTGTCGACCCTTCTTTTGTTAGTTCAAGGCTTGCTGCAAATATTCCAGCGAGACCTGTTCTAGACAAATTGTTTTTTTTATAATATTTAGGAATTAATTCATTAATATTTTTCCAATCTTCGATCTCATCAAAATTTTTTTTTATTTGTTTAATACCTTCCTCTGTAGATAAAACTGGTAATTTAGGAATATTGATAGTTTGAAATGTTTTTTGCATTTGAATACTTGAATATGTTTTTAATAATTCATAAAGTGAAATATCATAAATAGGGGTATTTATAGACCTTATACCACCTTTCATTCCTCTAGTAAAAATATGAACTCCCAGCCTTTTTTTTTGTAACATTTGATCAGAAAGAATTCTGATTAATTCTAATTTCTTTAGTTGAAGTTTTAATTTTTCAGCAACCTCAAAAGCTTTAAAATCATCGTCCTCAACTTCCGGTAATAATAATTTTGATTTTAAATAAGCTAACCACGTTGCCATTAATAAATATTCTGAAGCTGTTTCTAAATTTAAATTTTCTTTTTCTTTTATATATTTTAAAAATTGATCTGCTAGCAAAGTTATTGATATTTCAGCTAAATCAACTTTTTGTGTTTTTGCTAAATCAAGTAGCACTTCCAAAGGTCCCTCATAATTAGGAATGTTAATAGATATTTGATTTAAATTTTTTGATTCCATATTCGTATTTTAACTTAAATATTTGTAAAATTCTGATGTTTTTTTAGCTGTAAACTTATCAATATAAGGAACCTCTTTTATTATCTTAAATGAATCTTTGATATTGCCTGCACAATATAAAACAATATTACAACCTGCACTTAGGGATTTTTTAGCGTTAGTAATCAAATTATATTTTAAGGCTTTCATCGAAATATCATCGGAGATTAAAATTCCCTTAAAGCCAATCTTGTTTCTTATAATTTTTGAGATAATTTTTTTTGATAATGTAGCAACATTTTTTTTATCAATTTGTTTATATAAAATGTGCGCAGTCATAGCAAATTTAGAAGAGTTGCCTTTAAAAGGTAAAAAATCAACTTTATTTAATACTTCGTTTTTTAAATAAACTTTTGGAGTTTTGAAATGACTGTCTTCTAAAGAGCACCCATGGCCAGGAATATGTTTTATCACAGTACCTAATTTATTTTTTTTATATTGTCTAACACATATTATTCCAAGTTTTTTAACAATTTTCGGATCATTAGAAAAACTTCTACTCCCTATCACCTTGCTGGTATTATTTCTTAGCACATCAAGTACTGGAACAGTATTTATGTTAACACCTATTTTTTTTAAAAATTTTGAGAGACTATCTATATAATCTTTATAATATCTTGCTCCAATTTTTTCATTTATTTTGTAAATGTCTCCTAAAACTTTTTGAGAAAAGTTATGTTTCATGATTTTTTGTACCCTAGAGACAGAAGATCCTTCTTCATCAATCAATATAGGAAACTTTTGGTCGTTAACTAATTTTCTTACTTGTTTTGTAAGTTTAGAAATTTGTGCAATAGATTTTATATTTCTTTTAAATAAAATTAGTCCCCAAGGTCTATATTTTGAAAATAATATTTTTTCATTTTTAGATAATTTGTAGCCTTTTATACTAAGAATAATTGCTTTTTTTTTCATTTTGTTTTAAACAAATTCCAAAAATTTCTAGGTTTATCATTTTTAATTTCTTCTGAAAATGATGAATTAAATTCAATTATATTTTGAGTATCGTTTTTTAAGATTGGAATATCTAAGGTTTTGGATTTAATTATATTCTTTGAATTAAGTCTATTTGCATTAATTAATTGTATGTTTTTATTAGAGAAATAAAACTTGAATATACTTACAAAAAATAAAATGACAAAAATAAAAAAAATAAAATTTACAATTTTATACATCACATTTTTGAAGGTAAAGAAACATCCAAAATTGACATTCCTCTTTGAATAACAATGGCAACTAACATAATAACAATTAGTGTTTCTTTTTTTTTAATTTTTCCATTATCAATAAACTTATAGTTTTGATCTATATTGCCTCTGCTCCAATATGAGTGGAATAAAGTAGCTAATTCATAAAGATAATAAGGTATTCGGTGTGGTTCGTATTTAGAAGACGCTAATTGGATGACTTTTGGCCATTCAAAAATTTTTCTTAAAATTTTTTCCTCATTATTATTTAGATCAAGTTTATCGTCTTCTATTTTAATGTCATCACCTAAACTTTTTCCTAATGTTCTAAAAATTGAACTTATTCTCGCAAAAGAATATTGAACATAAAATACTGGGTTGTCTTTATTTTTTTCTAAAACTCTATCAAAATCGAAATCTAATTCTACATCATTACTTCTATTAAGCATCATAAATCTAACTGAGTCTTTACTTACTTCATTAAGTAAATCCTCGACTGAGATAAAATCTCCAGCTCTTTTTGACATTTTAAATGGTTTTCCATTTTTATATAATTTTACTAATTGGCAAACTTTACAATTCAATTTGACTTTATTTTGAGATAAAGCATTCACTGCTGCAGTTATTCGCTTAATGTAACCAGTATGGTCTGCCCCTAAAACATTTATCAAATTTTTATAATTTCTTTCAATTTTATCCATATGATAAGCAACATCATTTGCAAAATAAGTCCATGAACCATCGTTTTTTTGCATAGCTCTATCAATATCATCTTTAAATAATGTAGATTTAAAAATTAATCTTTTTACTTTTTTCCAATCTTCATTTATTTCACCCTTAGGCGGTTCTAGGTAACCTTCATGAACATAATCATCTTTTTTTAGTATATCTATTGCTTTGTTAACAAGTTTTTTTTCAACTAAGTCGGTTTCTGAAAAAAAATTGTCATGTTTAATACCAAGTTTTGATAAATCAGATTTTATCATCTGCATAGATATATTTAGAGATTGTTTTTTGAGTGGCTCAAAAGAATTTTTATAATCATTAAAACTTTGGTCTTTATTTTGTAGAATAATTTTTTTTGCAATATCAATTATGTAATTTCCAGGATAAAGATTATCTTTATTTTTAAACTTTTCACCATATTTGATTTCTCTTATTCTTAAATAAACTGATTCTACAAAATTTTGAATTTGCTTGCCGTAATCATTAACGTAATATTCTTTAGTAACTTTATTGCCATTAAACATAAGTAAATTGGCCAAAACATCGCCGTATATAGCTCCTCTACAATGACCAATATGCATTGGGCCAGTCGGATTGGCTGAAACAAATTCTATATTATATGTGCTATTTGATTTTTGAGACCCGTAAGTTTTTTGATTTTCTATAATCAATTTTATATTAGAGATAAGTGCTATTTTTGATAGTCTTATATTTAAAAAACCTGGTCCAGCAATTTCGACTTGTCTAAATTCTGGTATATTATTTAAAAATAATTCTTTTATTTTATTTGCTAGATCCTTAGGATTTATTTTATTTATTTTTGATAGAACTAAACTTGCATTATAAGACAAATCACAATTAAATTCTACTGGCGCAGACTCAATACTAATATTTTTAAAATTATTTAAATTTGATAGCTTTAATAACTTTTGATTTTTATATATTAAATCATTAGTTTTTTTTAAATAGTCTTCGAAAATATTCATTTTATCTTATTATATAAATTTATTGCAAATCTATCAGTCATACCAGCAATAAAATCGCAAATTGATCTATCTATATTTAGTTTATCATACTTGCTAACATTTATATATCTTTTCGGATTTTTTTTTATGGATAAAAATAATTTATTAATAATTTTTTTTCCTTTCATCGTATTTAAATTTACAGTTTTATGGTAATACATTTTTCTTCTCAAAAATTTTTTAATTTGCATATCAAAATAACTCATTTTTTTTGAAAAAGTCACTAATGGATACTTCGTTTTATAAACATCATTTAAATTTTTAATCTTGAATTTTTTGATATTTTTTTGGGTTGTGATTATAATATCATTAACCATTTCATTAATTATCTCTCTTATTATTTGCCTTATAATTAAGTCAATTGAAAAATTTTTTGATTTCAATTTATGTTTTAAAATTATACTATTTAAAACAGGAATATCTTCTAAATCTTTGAGTTTAAATAAGTTAGCTTTCAAACCGTCTTCAAGATCATGACTATTATATGCGATATCATCTGATATAGATGCTATTTGTGCTTCTAAAGAAGGTCTTAATGAATATTTAATCTTCTTGTCAAAATAATTCTTACCAAGAATTTTTTCATATTTTCCAAAATTTTTAATCGGACCATTATGTTTTAATAATCCATCTAATGTTTCCAAAGTAAGATTTAAACCTTTAAAATCATAATATCTATTTTCTAAAAATAAAACTATTCTTATAGTCTGAATATTGTGATCAAATCCTCCAAATTTTTTCATGCAGTTATTAAGAGCTTCTTCTCCAGCATGTCCAAAGGGTGTGTGACCAAGATCATGAGCTAAACTTAAAGTTTCACTCAAATCTTCATTTAAATTAAAAAATTTTGATAAAGTTCTTGCAATTTGAGCCACTTCTAATGAGTGGGTAATTCTGGTTCTAAAATGGTCTCCAGTGGTATTTACAAAAACTTGGGTCTTGTGTTTAAGTCTTCGAAACGCCGTTGAATGAATTATTCTATCTCTATCTCTTTGAAAATCCGTTCTTAAAATAGTTTTTTTTTCTCTGAAAAGTCTTCCCTTTGATACTAATGGAACTGCCAGCTTGGATAATAATTGGATTGAATTTTTTTGCATGCGTATTATATAGATTATATACTAGATAATTATGGAAAAAAAATTAGAATTTACAGATAGAGCTAAAATCCAAATAGAAAAAATCACGAAAAGTGGTGCAAAAAAATATTTTAGAATTGCTGTTCAAGGTGGAGGGTGTTCAGGTTTTAAGTATAGTTTTAGTTTTGATGACAAAATAGGTGATGACGATATTTTGTTTAATCAAGCTATCATTGACAAAGAGTCCCTAAATATCATCGATGGTTCAATAATAGATTTTAAAAAAGAGATGATCGGTGAGTCATTTTCTATAAATAATCCTAAAGCAACATCTTCATGTGGTTGTGGATTGTCCTTTTCAGTTTAATGAAGATAATTTCTTGGAATGTAAACTCAGTAAGAGCTAGAGTAAAAAACGTTTTAGATTATATCAAACAAGTCAAACCTAATATTTTGCTTCTTCAAGAAATTAAAACTCAAGACGAAAATTTTCCATATCAGGATTTTAAAGAAATTGGTTACGAGTCTCACGTCTTCGGTCAAAAAAGTTACAATGGAGTCGCTATAATTACAAATATTGAAGTAAAAAATATAAAAAAAAATTTTATCAATGACGATTTAAAACAAGCAAGAATTATGACAGGTGAAATTCAAATAAATAAAAAAAAAGTCAATTTAATTAATGTTTATGTGCCAAATGGAAATCCTGTTGATACTGAAAAGTATAATTACAAAAAAAATTGGTTAAAAAAATTTATTTTAAGTGTCAAAAAAGAGTTTTCTAAGAATTCAAATTTAATAATTGCTGGTGACTTTAATATTATTCCAGAAGAAATAGATGTTTATGATTTTAAACGATATGAAAAAGATGCACTTGGTAAACTAGAAATTAGAAAAAAATTTCGTGAGATACTAAACATAGGATTTAAAGATGTTTACCGATTAATTAACAAAAAAAAACAAGATTATACTTTTTGGGATTATTTTGCTGGATCTTGGCAAAAAAATTATGGTATGAGAATTGATCATTTTCTTTTATCTAACAATTTAATTGAAAATATAAAATCAATTAATATAAATAAAAAACCTAGGTCAAAACCAAAACCTTCTGATCACACACCTGTTGAATTAGAAATTAATTAACTCTACCATAGATATCCTCATATCGAACAATATCTGTTTCTTTTAAGATTTTTCCTAACTGTGCTTCCATTATTTTTACAGTTTTTTTATTAGGATTTTGAATTCTATGTATTGCACCTTTTGGTATAAAGATTGAATCATAAGGTTTTTTAACGAAAAATTTTTTATTTAAAGTAATTTTGGGAATTCCTTGAGTAATAACCCAGTGCTCAGATCTATGATAGTGTTTTTGTAAACTTAATAATCCTTTAGATTTAATGATCAATTCCTTAATTAAAAAATTATAACCACTGTACAAATTTGTATAACTGCCCCAAGGTCTTTGAAAAGTATTTTTTTTCTTGAAATATTTTTTCTTATATCTTTTAAACATTAAGAGAATTTCTTTCCAACTTCCTAGGTCAGACCAAGGTATATCTAATTTAATCGCGTTAATTTCTTTTGTTTTTTCTAAAATTGCATAATCAAAAGACTTTGTGGGGTTATTTAAAAAAGCTTTTTTATTCAAAAAATAGGTATTATTTTTGATTTTACATTTTGAAACAGCTTTAAGAGAATTATAGTAAATTTTTTTTTGATATTTTTTAAAATTATTTATTAAAGAATCTTTTCTCATAAAAAATATGCCTGAATTCCAATATCCCTTTTTTTTAATAATAGATTTGGCCATTGTTTGGTTTGGTTTTTCAATAAACTTAAAAACTTTGTTTAATTTATTTTTTTTTCTAGTTAAAAAATAACCAAATTGATCCGATGGTGAGCTTGGTTTAACACCGAAAATAAATATATTTTTATCGTTTAGAAATTGTTTATTTTTTTGAATTTCATTATAAAATTTATTTACTCCGTCAATTAAATGATCTGCAGATAAGAAGATTAAAGGTTGTTTATAAGGAATTTCGTTTATCAACGCTGAAGATAAGATAGCGGGCCCAGTGTTTTTTTTAGCTGGCTCTAAAACTATTTTATAATTATTAATGTGATGTTTTTTTAGGTTTTTCTTAATTTCTTTGACATATTTTAAATTTGTGCTGATTACAGGGTAGTCAAATAATGGTCTTTTGATTCTTTCTAGAGTTTTGCCAAATAATGTCCATCCTCCAAAGTCTATAAATTGTTTTGCTTGATGTTTTTTTAAGTCAGGCCACAACCTGGTTCCAGTCCCTCCACATAAAATTACTGGTCTAATTTTCATTAAATCTTAGAATAGTCTTTTACTTCTTTTTTCTTGCCTGGATGAGTAGGAGCTCCTAGATATGCTGGTCCAACTGTTTGTGCATACTTCCAAAGAGTTCCTGATCCAAAGTGAGATTTTTTTGCTTTCCACTTTTTTTTTCTAGAGGCCAACTGAGTTTTTGTTAATCTAACATTAATTGTTCCTTTTTTTGCATCAATATCTATAATGTCACCATTTTTAAGTAAAGCAATAGGCCCACCTAAAGCTGCCTCTGGTCCTACATGTCCAACACAAAATCCTCTTGTCGCTCCGGAGAATCTTCCATCAGTTATTAAAGCTACTTTTTCACCTTTGCCCTGCCCATATATTGCACCAGTGGTAGACAACATTTCACGCATTCCTGGCCCACCTCTAGGACCTTCATATCTTATTATAATTACATCTCCATCTTTATATTTTTTAGTTTGAACAGCCTTCATAGCATCTTCCTCATTATCATAACATCTTGCTTTTCCAGTAAATCGTAATTTTTTTAAACCAGCTACTTTCACAATAGCTCCATCAGGAGCCAGATTTCCTTTTAACCCAACTACTCCCCCATCTGGTGATAGTGGATTTTTGTGCTCTCTAAGAACACTTTGATTTTTATTGAATTTTATATCTTTTAAATTTTCTTTCATTGTTTTTCCCGTTACAGTTAAACATTCACCGTGTATAAATCCTCCATCAAACAAAGTCTTCAATAACATAGGTACACCACCAGCTTCCCACATATCCTTAGCAACATACTTACCACCTGGTTTTAAGTCTGCAAGATAAGGTGTTCTTTTAAATATTTTTGCAACATCCATTAAATCAAATTTTACACCAATCTCGTTTGCCAAAGCTGGTAAATGAAGAGCTGCATTGGTTGAGCCACCAGTTGCTGCTACTATTGTTGCAGCATTTTCTAAAGATTTTTTAGTAACAATATCCCTTGGTTTAATTTTTTTTTCTAATAAATTCATCACTGTTTGACCACTTTCAAAAGCATATTTGTCTCTTTCTTCATAAGGAGCTGGCGTTCCTGCTGAATATGGTAGAGCTAAACCAATCGCTTCTGATACACATGCCATTGTATTAGCGGTAAATTGACCCCCACAGGCACCTGCACTTGGACATGCAACTAATTCTAATTCTCTGAGTTCATCCGAAGACATTTTTCCTGAAGAATGTTTTCCAACAGCTTCAAAAACATCTACAACAGTTACATCTTTACCTTTATATTTACCTGGTAGTATTGAACCACCGTAAATAAAAACACTTGGTACATTTAGTCTTAACATTGACATCATTAAACCTGGTAAAGATTTGTCGCATCCTGCAATCCCAACTAATGCATCATAACAATGTCCTCTTACTGTGAGTTCTGCAGAATCTGCAATTACTTCTCTCGAAATTAAAGACGATTTCATTCCCTCATGCCCCATCGCAATACCGTCAGTAACAGTAATTGTACAAAATTCTCTTGGTGTACCCCCAGATTGCTTGACGCCTTTTTTTACAGATTGAGCTTGTCTCATTAGTGCTGTGTTACATGGAGCCGCTTCATTCCATGTTGAAACTACACCTACAAAAGGTTTTGCTACATCTTGTTCTGTTTCTCCCATAGCATAATAAAATGATCTGTGTGGAGCTCTATCAGGACCTAAAGAGGTATGGCGACTAGGTAATTTTTTTTTATCAATTTTGGACATTTAGTTTATACTCGATACAATACTTCTTAATTTTACATCTTCAACAGTTAATTCTTTCACAAGATTTTTATCATTTTGAACAATCTCTTTTGGCGCTTTTGTCACATACGCCTTATTCTTAAGTTTATTATTTAAACTAAAAATTTGCTTATTAATAGAGTCTAGTTTCTGTAAAATTCTCTCTTTTTGAGAGACCAAATCAATATCTTCGCTAAAACTAAGAGAGAGCTTTTCTTTCAGAACCAAAATATCTACGGATTTTTTAGAACTATTTTTAATCTTTAAGACTTTATTTATTCTTCCTACTTGTTTAATTAAATCTATATTGGAGTTTATCAATTTTTTTAATTTTCTAGATTTTTCTGAAAAAAACACATCACAATAAAGTTTAGGAGTAATCTTTAACTCAGCTTTAGTAGATCTAATATTTGAAATTATTTCAATCACATTATTTATATTTCTTTGATTTTGATCAAATTTATTGACTTTTTTATAAGTAGGCCAATTAGATGAAATTAAATAGTCTTTAAAATATTTTTTATACTGATTTATAGACCACATAGTTTCGGTAAAAAAGGGAGCAAAAGGATGAAGTATTTTAAGTATATTTGCCATTATAAAAGATGAAAAAATTTTTGCCTCTTTAATTTGTGCTTTATTTTTTGAATTAAAAATTGGTTTTAAAAACTCTAAGTACCAATCACAATAAGAGTGCCAGATAAATTGATACACGTGCTTAGCAGCTTCATCAAACCTAAAAATTTCAATATTTTTAGATACTAAATTTTGCGTTTTTATAAATTCATTAAATATCCAATGATTTATTGGATGTTTAATAGAATTAAGATTTACTTTTTTATCTAACTTACAACCATTAAGTTTCAAAAAATTACTAGCACTCCAAATTTTTGTAATAAAGTTTCTATTTCCTGTTACTCTATCTTTTGATAATTTAACATCTCGACCAGGTGAAGCCATTGAAACTAATGTGAATCTTAAGCTGTCTGCACCAAATTCACTAATAAGTTTTAATGGATCGATTACGTTTCCTTTTGACTTAGACATTTTTTGGCCTTTTTCATCCCTCACAAGAGCGTGGACATAAACTTTATGAAATGGAGTGTATTTATTAAAATAATTTCCCATCATTAACATTCTCGCAACCCAGAAAAAAATTATATCAAAACCAGTAACAAGAACTGAGGTTGGGTAAAATTTAGTAAGTTCTTTAGTTTTTTTTGGCCAACCAAGTGTTGCAAATGGCCATAATGCGGATGAAAACCAAGTGTCTAGCACATCAGTTTCTTGTTTTAATTTTAATTTTTTATTTTTATTTTTTTTCTTTGCTAATAATGTTGCTTCTCTTTCGTTCTCAGCAACATAAATATTTCCCTTCTTATCGTACCAAGCTGGAATTCTATGCCCCCACCAAATTTGACGTGATATACACCAAGGTTCGATTTCATTCATCCATTGAAAAAATGTTTTAGACCAGTTGTCAGGAAAAAAAGAAGTTTTTCTTTTTTTAACAATTTCTATTGGTTTTTTAGATAATTTTTTTGCGTCCACAAACCACTGCTCTGTAAGAAGAGGTTCGATTATAGTATTCGACCTATCTCCATAAGGAACTTTATTTTTTAAATTTTCTATTTTTACAAGATTTCCTTTTTCTTTAAGTTTTTTAACCAAAAGTTTTCTCGCTTCAAACCTATCTAGGCCTACGAATTCTTTAATTCCATTTTTATTAATTTTTCCATTTTTTTCAAAAATATTGATTATTTCTAGTTTATTTCTTTTACCTACCTCATAGTCATTAAAATCATGTGCTGGGGTAATTTTTACAGCTCCTGAACCTTGTTCTGGATCAGCATAATAGTCAGCGATGATTTTTACATATCTATTAACAATTGGTATTTTGACATTTTTGCCAATTAAATTTGTGTATCTTTCATCTTTTGGATTTACTGCAACTGCTGTGTCTCCCATCATAGTTTCAGGTCTAGTTGTTGCAATTGTAATTTTATTATCAGAATTCTCTATTTGATAGTCAATGTAATATAATTGAGATTGAACATCTTTTTGAATTACTTCTAAGTCAGAAATGGCAGTTTGCAGTTGAGTGTCCCAATTTACTAGCTTTTTATCTTTGTATATTAATTTATTTTTATATAGATCAACAAAAACTTTTATGACAGCTTTGGACAATTCTTTATCCATTGTGAATCTTGTTCTTGACCAATCACATGAACAACCTAGTTTTTTCAATTGTTCCAAAATTATACCTCCTGACTCTTCTTTCCATTTCCAAACTTTTTTAATAAATTTTTCTCTACCTAAATCACTTTTTTTAACACCGTCTTTTTCTAAATTTTTTTCTACAATTGCTTGTGTTGCAATACCAGCATGATCTGTGCCTGGTTGCCATAGCGTTTCAAGACCTTTCATTCTATTAAATCTAACTAGGACATCTTGAAGACTATTATTTAAAGCATGGCCCATATGTAATCTTCCAGTTATATTAGGAGGAGGAATTACTACAGAAAATTTCTTGTTGGATTTAGACTTTTGAGGTTTGAATAATCCCTTTTTTATCCATAAATCTGAGATTTTCTTTTCTTCTTTAATATGGTTGTATTTTTTAAATTCCATTTTATATGATAAAATTAATAATTACCTTATATCAAAAGAGCCAAAAGCTTAAATAGTTAGATTTATCTTTATTGAACTAAATAAATGATTTAAATAGTTTTTAAGGAAACTTGGGCCACGTGGCGGAATGGTTACGCAGAGGATTGCAAATCCTTTTATCCCAGTTCGATTCTGGGCGTGGCCTCCAAAAAAACCTGTTGTTTTATTTTTTTAAAGAAAGTATGTTTATTTTTATTCCTCGGTAGCTCAGTTGGTAGAGCAGTTGACTGTTAATCAATTGGTCGCAGGTTC
>MDSW01155001.1_pt1 | contig 11903 bp, 6 predicted proteins | sample 811171 | NCBI WGS metagenome assembly MDSW01 (sample SAMN05326641, study PRJNA326480) | marine metagenome | isolation source: seawater | place: Atlantic Ocean: North West | collected 2012
CAGGGCCGCCCTAAGGACGGCCCCGAGGACAAGTTCCGCCTCACCCCCGTCGGCGCTCGCCTCTCCGAGTCCCTCGACTGCCCCGTGACGAAGCTCGACGACTGCGTCGGCGACGTCGTCAAGGACGCCGTCGCGGAGATGTCCAACGGCTCCGTCTGCCTCCTCGAGAACGTCCGCTTCTACAAGGACGAGGAGAAGAACGGCAAGGACTTCGCCAAGGACCTCGCCGCGCACGCCGACCTCTACGTCAACGACGCGTTCGGCACGGCGCACCGCGCGCACGCCTCCACGGCGGGCGTCACGGAGTTCCTCTCCCCCTCCGTCGCGGGCTTCCTCCTCCAGAAGGAGCTCGACTACCTCGACGGCGCGGTCTCCAACCCCGAGCGCCCCTTCTGCGCGATCGTCGGCGGCTCCAAGGTGTCCTCCAAGATTGGCGTCATCGAGACGCTGCTCAACAAGGCGGACAAGGTGATTCTCGGCGGCGGCATGATCTTCACCTTCTACAAGGCGCTCGGCAAGGACGTCGGCTCGTCGCTCGTCGAGGACGACAAGATCGACCTCGCCAAGGAGCTCATGGCCAAGGCTGAGGAGAAGGGCGTCAAGCTGCTCCTCCCCACCGACGTCGTCGTCGCGGACAAGTTCGCGGAGGACGCGGCGACCCAGATTGTCTCCGTGGACGAGATCCCCGACGGCTGGATGGGCCTCGACATCGGTCCGGACTCCCTCAAGTCCTTCCAGGAGGAGCTCAAGGAGTGCAAGTCCGTCATCTGGAACGGACCCATGGGCGTGTTCGAGATGGAGGCGTTCAACAAGGGCACCTTCGGCGTGTGCGACACCCTCGCCGAGCTCGACGCCATCACCATCATCGGCGGCGGCGACTCGGTCGCTGCCGTCGAGGCGGCGGGCCTCGCCGACAAGATGTCCCACATCTCCACCGGCGGCGGCGCGTCCCTCGAGCTCCTCGAGGGCAAGGTGCTCCCCGGCGTCGACGCCCTCGACGAGGCGTAAGAAAGCACTGTATACGTTCGAAGAAGCGATCTGAAACCGAACGCTGAAACCGAACGCCGCGCGCGCGTTTTTCACTCATCACCGCCGGAGGCGCGAGCGGCGACGGCGCGGGAGAGGATGATCTGAATACTATCGACGTACGTTCTCGCAAACGCGACGACGCTTGGAGGCGCTCCCGTCGCCGCATTCTCGTCCGGCGCATCGTTCTCGCTCGCCGCCCCCCCCCGCGCCCACCCCTCGCCGTCTTCGGTTCGTTCAGAGCGCCGCCCTGAACTGGTACTCCGCCGGGGCGTCCCTTAGCCTCTCCGCGGTCGCGAGCCTCTGAATGCCTATGTAGTGCGTCGCGTCTCCCTTTTGGTTTCTCAGCGGGCTCATCACGAGCGAGTTCACGAGCGGGGCGCCGTTTTTGTGTCGGTTCATCACCTTCCCGTCGAACTCCTCCCCCTTTCGAATCGCGTCGCGCATCTCGCGCACCGTCTCCGGGTCCGTCTCCGGTCCCTGCAGGAACCGACAGTTCCGTCCGATGACCTCCTCGGGGGCGTAGCCCGTCTGCGTGAAGAAGTTATCGTTGGCGAAGACGATGGGGTGGTCTCGTTCCCTCACGTCGCACACGCACAGCGCGTGCGGCGACCACGCGATGAGCCTCGCCAGCGCGAGGCGAACGGAGGCGTCCACCGACGCGAGCGAGCCGTTGTCGGCGCTCTCCGGCGGCGGCCTCGCGCCCGCGTACCAGCTGTCGCTCGGCGCGGGGAGCTCGCGAAGGGCCTCGATCGCGGGCGCCAAAATCTCGAACCAGCGGCGCATGCCCTCCGCGCTCGGGTGGAGCGCGTCGCGCATGCGCGAGGGGAGGATGGCGGAGCGATCGTCCGTCAGAAACGCCGCGGAGCAGTCCACGAACCCCACCTGCCCTCCGCTCCCGCGCGCCAGCGAGGCCAAGCGCGCGTTGACCTCCGCGATGGCGTCGGAATACACGCCGGGCTGAGCGAACTTCGCGGACCGCGGCGCGCCTCCGTCGGGAGCCGTCAAGCCGCGTCCGCGCGCGTTCGCTCTCGCGTTCGCGCTCGCGTTCGCGCTCGCGTTCGATCCGCTCCCGCACAGGCTCCCGCTCTGCGCGGGGGTTCCGTTCGCGGGCGCGTACTCGTCCGTCTCGCCCGGGGCGGGGGGAAGGATTTCCATCTCGGCGCCTCGCGCGGGGCCTCGCGGGAGGATGCCCGTGAGCAACACGCGCGTTCCCGGGAGCCTCTGGAGGATCTCCAGGACGCACGCGCGGATGCCGAGGAAGGTGTCCTCGGCGGAGTCGTGGTCTCGGCCGAGGTTATTCGTGCCGACGCACAGGACGGCGACGCCCGGGGGATGGCGGAACGCGAGCTCGCCGTCGCGAAGTCGGTGCAGGAGATGCTGCGTGCGGTCGCCGCTGATGCCGAACGCGCGCGCCTCGCGGAGGGGGAACCACCGCTCGAACTCGTCGCGGCGCGCGGCGAGCTCGTCGTACGCCTCCCCGAACTGCGTCCCGCGCATCGCCTCCGTGATGGAGTCCCCGAGAAACAGCGTGCGGCAGCGAGGGCGGCCGGCGGTGCCCGCCTCGCGCGCCTCGCGCGCGAACGTCTCGTGCAGGGCGCGCCACGCGTCCACGCGCGGCTCGGGGAGGGACGCGTGCGCGCGCGCGTGCTCGCGCGCGCTCGCCGCGGGACCCGCCGAGGCGTGCGCCGCGAGCCCGGGGGAGGGAGGCATGGCGGAGCGCGACGCGTCGAGTGCGAGCCAAGACGCGTCGAGTGCGAGCCAAGACGCGTCGTTTCACTTTTCCCAGTGTTTGAACGCGCGGGAGCTGACTCGTCAGATGTCCGACGCGCTGGAAAGCTCCGGCGCGCTTTTATGAAGCGCGACGGATCTATCGTCCGGAACAAACCACCCTCGAGACGCTCGTCGGACGCTCGTCTCGCGTCTCCGTCCCGCGCTTTCTCACCCCCCCATCGCCGCCGCGCTTCGCCTCACGCGCCGTCCCCCACGTTATCCTGCGCGGCGGCGGCGCCCCACCCCGTCTCCTCCTCCTCGCGCTCGGATTTCATGAACCTCGCAAATGCGCGCTGCTCGCACGCGCCCCCCTCCCGCGGGTCGAACGCCACCTTGTAGTACGTCCCCTCCGCGGTCGCGATCACCAGCTCGTTCGGCTCCGACCCGAACGCCACGATCGCGCGTGTGAACTCCGGCAGCTTGAACTGCGCCAAGCTCCACTCGCTGCTGAAGTACTTGGGCAGCAGACCCTTCACGAAGGAAAACGCCGCCGAAGCCGCCTCCGCGCCGGGACCCCTCGCGCTCGAGCTTGGGTCCGAGCCAGGGCCCGAGTCCCCACCCCCCGAGGAGCGCGCCCCCGACGCGACTCCGGACCCGCCGCCGCCGGAACCGGAACCCCCCGAGCGGCGGCGCGCTCCACCGCCGCCGCCGCCGCCGCCGTCGCCGTCGCCTCGCGCGGGTCTCGACGCGGGGGGCGACGATTCTTCGGGTATCCGGTAGACGTGCACGGTCCCCTTGTCGCTCGTGCACGCCAGGTACTCCTTGCTCGGCGAGAACGCGATGGAGTATATCGTCGCCCTGTCCGCGCCTCGCCTGAACTCGTGCAGCAGCGTCGCCTCCCTCGCGTCGTAGACCCTGACCAGGGTTCCCTTTTCGCTCGCGGTGGCGAGCATTCGCCCGTCGAGCGAGAGCGCGAGCTCGGCGAGGTCGCCGTCGTGCGCGGCGATGAACTTGGTGACGTTCCGGTCGTAGTGTTCGACGCGGACCTGGCCTCGGTTCAGCCCCGGGCACGCCATGACCGCGTCGCCCTGGGCGGGGGACAGGGCGCACAGGCCCTTGGGGTTGGCGACGGTGTCCGTCTGGTGGAGGATTTTTAAATCGGCGAAGTTGTAGACGTAGATCTTGTGCTCGAGGACGACGACGATCTTGTCCCTGCGCAGGCGGACGCCGCGCACGGGCACGCGGAAGCTGAGCTCGCCGATGCACCGGCTCTGGTGGTCGTCCCAGATCATCACCTTGCACGGGCTGTACCGCGGCGCCTTACCCCCGCCCACGAGGGCCAAGATGTTGCACCGGAAGAGCATCTCCACGACGCCCACGCCGCCCTCGCCCCCGCCGCGCTCGTCGAAGCGCCTCCGGAACGTCTCCTTGAACGGGTCGCAGTTGTAGATGCGGAAGCCCGCGTCCGTGCCGCAGGCGAAGCATCCGTGGTCCTGGTTGAAGTTCAGGCTGAGGAGCGTCTCGCGCGAGGAAGACATCGCGGACCGGCCGAGCGCGAGGCACAATGCGGAACCCGAAACGAGGCGGGCAGGGCGGGGGCCGAGGCATCAGCTCAGCTTCACGACGAAGCATCCATCCGGTCTTTTGGGAGGGAGCGTGCCTGATCCGGCATGCACGCGTCAGTAGTCACCCTTTTCTGAAATTAAAAAATGTGTTTGTGTGGCTATCCAGTCTCTCGAATATTTCCCGAATCGCGATCGCACAGGAAGCCACGTCACGTCCTCCGCCCCTCGGAGCCACACCTCTCGCCGTCCCCGCGCGCCATCGCGCACACCGCACCGCGCCTCGCGTCGACCACGATGGCCTGCATCTCCGCCTCCGCCGCCTCCGTCCGCCCCACCGCGCTCTCCGCGCGCCGCGGGTGCGTCTCCCCTCCGTTCCCCGCGCCGCCCCCGCGCCGCCCCCGCGCGCGACGCGCCTCCCCTCCCGCCGCGCCTCCTCGGCGACGGCCGAAAAAGTGGATAGACGGGCCGGCCGCGAACGCTCCCCCCGCTCGCGCGTCCCCCCGCCCTCGAGCCGAGGCACGCGCGCGCGGGTCGGCGCGGCACCCGCGGCGCGCGAAATCGCTCGCCGCGCCCCCGAACGCCCCGCCGAACGCCCCACCGCGCGACGACTGACGCGCTCCCTCCCCTCGCTCCATCCTCCCTCCCCCACCCCCCCACCCCCGCGCCAGGCTCGCCGGTTCGTCCCTACGCGTCGCCGCGCCGGCGCGCGCCTCCGCTCGCCTCGCGCGCTCCGCGCGCCTCTCGCCCAAGGCCGGCATCGTCGAGGACATCAAGCGCTCCATCGACGAGTACCAGGAGAAGGCGGCGAAGGCGAAGCTCGTCGCGTCGCCCCCGGGCGTCCCCCCGCCGCCCGTCGTGCCCGTGCTCGAGCCCGGGAAGATCGGATTCGTGGAGAACGCCGAGCGGTGGAACTCGAGGGCGTCCATGGTGGGGTGGTGGAGCCTGCTCATCGTCGAGCTCGTCGCGGGGAAGGGGCTTCTCGAGATCATGGGGTTCACCGTGGGCAAAGGCATCAACTTCACCTTCTGAATGAGCGAGAGGGGTGAGCGGCGACTGAGAGGGGTGACGCGCGAGACGTTCGCACCGCGCTCGTTCTCGCTCGATCAGTTGTAACACGCGCGCGTCCGTCGCCCGCTCTCACCGCCGTCGTCGCGCCTCGCGCGCGAGTCGCGTCGCTCGTCCCGTCGCCGCCTCTCGTCGCGCGTCCCCCGCCGAAATAACACACCCGCGCGTTCGCTCGCGCGCCCCCGTTCGTTCGCGGCGCCGTCACACCCTTCGCCCCGTCTCCGTCCGCGCGACGTCCGCGGGCCCCGCGGGAGATCTCGCGCCCCGATCGTCTCGCGGCGCCTCGTCGACAGCCTCCGCCTCATCCGTCTTCGCCTCCACCTTCGAAGCCGCCTCCGCCTTCGAAGGCTCCGCCTTCGCCTCCTCCTCCTCCGCCTCGCGAAGGCGCGCGTCCACCATCGCGCCCGCCGCCGCCACCGCCGCCGCCGATCCGCTCAGCTCGAGCACGCGTTTGGTCGCGCCGGCGGGCGCGTCGTGGAGCTTCACCCTCGCGCCCGTCGCCGCGCGAACGCGCTGGATCGTCTCCCCGCCCCGCCCGACGATCGCGCCCACGCGCGGGAGCGGGACGGACACGCGCCGCGACGCGGGCTCGAGCGCGTCGTCGAGGGAAGGGAAGGGGAACCGGCGGGCGGGCGGGACGGGCGAAAAGCCGCCGCTCGGGACGAAGCCGAGCGGACGGGGCGGGCCCGAGCCCCACCCCCTAAACCCCCACCCTAATAAACCCCGCGCGCTCGCGTCTCGGTTCCGCGCCGCGAGGATGTGCGGGATGATCTCGCGGATCGCGGCGGAGCACGCGAGGGAGGGGGAACCTGGAATCTCCACCACGCGACCGCGCGAGGCGGCGGGGGCATTGGGGGCCGGAGGGGAGGGGTTTTCCGTCGTCGCTTTTTCGTCGGCGGGGTCCGACGCGTCTCTCACGCGGACGGCGGCGCCGGAGCGGTCGCGGACGGCGTGGAGGGCGGCGCCGTCCACGCCGAGGAACGCGGCGGCGTCGTCGTCGGAGATGAGGAGGCGGAACGGGGGGATCGGCGCGCGGGATCGGCGCGCGCTCGCGTCCGGCGCGGCGACGAGCGCGTACGCCTTGAAGAGGGCGACGCGCGCGGGGCTGGCTTGGGAGGAGGCGCCGCGCGAGGGGTCGTCGGGGGAGGTGATGCGCACGACGCGCTCGCGGGGGGGAGGCGCGCGGTCGTCCACCGGCTCGACCGCGACGCGCGCGCCGGTCTCGGCCTCGAGGCGGCGCGCGACCGCGCCGTCGAGGCCGAGCACCGCGGAGACGCGGCGTCGCGGGACGAGCAGTCTGAAGACGACGGGGGGAGGGGGCGACGGCGGGGGGAGGTGTGGGGAGGCGTGAGGGAAGAGGAGGACGCCTCGATCGCGCGAGGGGAAGGCGCGCCGCGCGTCGGGGACGCCCGTCGCGCGGTGGCGCGCGCGCGCGTCGGCGACGCCGCCGCCGGGGCGCGCCATCGCCTGAAGAAGCCGGCGCGCGCGGGGTCGGAGTGGGCACGACACAGCTGTCTGGGAGCGTCCGAAAGGAGTTTGGAAATGTCGTCACTGAGATTGAAACACAGCTGGAATTCGCGCGTTGTGTGGGCACCGGCACCGGCGCTCGTTCGCGCTCCCCTCGGCACTGCGCCCCGGCGCGATGGCGCCGCGCGCGTCGCGGGCGGGCGGGCGCGTGTTCGCGACCGTGGGCACGACGTCGTTCGACGCCCTCGTCGAGGCCCTGGACTCCCCCTCGGTGCTCGACGCCCTCGCCTCCGCCGGGCACGCCTCCCTGACGATCCAGGTCGGCCGCGGCGCCTACCGCCCCTCGCGCGGCGCTCGATCCCGCCCGGGCTTCGCCGTGGACCACTTCGACTTCCGCCCGAGCCTCGACGAGGCGATGCGCGGCGCCTCCCTGGTCATCTCCCACGCGGGCGCGGGGTCCATCTTCGAGGCGCTCGCCCTCCGCGTCCCGCTCCTCGTCGTCGTCAACGAGACCCTCATGGACAACCACCAGGTGGAGCTCGCGAAGGAGCTGGAGCGAAGAGGGCACCTCCGATGGTGCGTCCCGGAGACCCTCGAGGAAGCCGTCCGCGCGTTCGACGCGAGCGAACTCGTCCCGTACGAGCCGGGGGACCCGAGGGAACTCGCGCGAGCCATCGACGAACTCCTGTTTTAGGAGACGCGAAGGAGAGAGGGGGGCCGAGGGCGCGGCGGGAGCGGGCTCTAGAGCGAGACGAGTCGAGTGTGACGTAGACTACTCCGGAGACGGTGACCCGTCACTTCTCCCCCTTCCTCCCCTTCTTCTTCTTCGCCTTCTTCTCCTTCTTCTCCTTCTTGGACCTCTTCGCGGAACGCCCGCGGTCTTTCTCGTCCCTTCCCTTCGCTCGCTCCTTCCGTCTCTTCTCCCCCCCCTCGGACTCGGACTCGAACCCGCGGCTTTGGGCGCGCGCCTCCGGCGGGCTCGGCTCGGCTTTTTTGATTCTCCAGACGGCGAAGCGGTCGTCGGCGGCGACGCACTCGGCGCCCTCCGCGCCCGCGTCCGCGCATATGGCCCCCACGGGCACGTACCTCTGCGCGACGAACCAGCACTGCCCCCCCGGCCTGAGCATCCGCCCGCACCCCTCCACGAGCGCTCTGAGGACGGTGAAGTCCGGCTGGAGCGCGAGGTGCACGGGCGGGTTCGACGCGACGAGGTCGAACGTTTCCGCGTCGTCGCCTTCGCCCGCCGGGAGGCCCGACCACCCGTCGCTCACGACGAACGAGACGCGCGCGTCGGACCCGAGGTTCTCCCTCGCCGCCTCGAGCGCGACGGCGTCCGCGTCGAGGCAGACGATCCGCGCGTCGCTCGGCGCGAGGAGGCGCGCCGCCGCGGCGATCGTCCCCGACCCCGAGCAAAAGTCCAAAAACGCAAAAGGCTTCGAAACGTCGCGGCTTCGAAACGCCGACGCGGGCGTCGAGCGGAGCAGAAAAGCGGTCATCACGTCCCAGACGCCCCCCGCGAAAAGCCCCGGGTACGTCACCCAAGGAACGGTGACCGCGCGCGGCTTCGAACGCGAGTAGTCTCCGTGCGCCGGCGGTGGCCCGCTCGATGACGCGAGGTCTCCGAACGCGAACCCCGAAGCATGTTCGCGGGCTTCCCCCTTCCCCGCGCCGTCGCCGCCGGAAACGTCTCCCCCGGCGGTTCCCGGAACGACGACGGGCAACGCGAGCGTCGTCTCGCGCCGGAACCTTTCGAGCGACGCCTCGGCGTCCGCCGCCTCGACGGCCGTTCGCCGCGCCCTCGTCACCACGAACCCCCCGCCCGAGTACTCGTACTCGGCGACGCGCGCCGGTCCCGGGGCGCTATTTATATTCGCGCTCCTATTCTTATTCGCGCGCCTTCCCCGAAACGTCCACGTCTCGACGCGTTCGAAGAGCCTCCTCTCCTCGAACGCGTCCGCGGCGCGCCTCGCGCCCTCCGAGACGGCGCCGAACGCCCACGCGTCGCCGCCCGGGCGAACGACCGCCGCGAGCGCCGCGAGGGACGCCGCGAGCGCGCCCCGCGTGCTCGGCACGCGAACGAACGCCGCGTCGAAGAGACGTTCGTTCGGTTTCCGGAGCGGCGGCGGCGGCGCGGGGGGCGTCGCCGAGCCCGGGGACGCGCCGCGCGCGAAGCGGTTCCATTCCGACGCGAGACACCCGACGGCGTCCAGCCACGCGCGAAGAGGAGTTTCTTCTTCGGCGGGTCCTCCCCGAAGCGTCGTCATCCTCGAGGACGCCGACGGGTCTCGGGCGGTCCCGCGAGGATCCCCCCACGGCGACGCGGCGGCGCCGAGGGACGCGAACGCGAGCACCGCCGCGGGCGCTTTGTCGGCGTCGTCGACGCGTTTGGGCGTCGTCTCCCCGGACGCGCCGGCGGCTCGCACCGCGTCGCCGAGCGCCGCCAGCGCGCCGCGCTCGATCGCGAGCCGGTTCGCGTCCGCCGCGCGCGCCGCCTCGGCGCCGCGCCGAAGCAGACGATCGAGCACCGCGCGGTCCTCCGCGCGCTCCGCCTCCGTACCCGTTTGAGCTCTCCGGTTCGCGTTTTTTTCTTTTTCGGCGGAGGAGACGCTCTCATTACCCCGCCCGGGGTCCGCGCGAGGGAACCCGCGACCGAGCGCGCCGAACGCGGCGTGCTCCAACCGACCCGCGACGCGCCAGTCGAGGACTTCTTTCACGGAAGGGTCCTTCTCCGGGCGACTTTCGGTCGATAACGCGCCTCCTCCGACCTCGGCGGGTCTCGTCAGCGCCGCGGAGAGCGCCGCGCGGACCAGTTTCTTGGCGACCCTGGGAGCTCCGCGCGCCGTCCCGAGCGCCGCGCCGCGAGACTCCTCCACGAGGCCGAGCTTCGCCACCGCCTCGAGCGCGGCGACCAGATCGTCCGCGGACGGACGGGACGCAAGGTCGTTCGCGTCCTCCTCCGAGTCGTCGTCACGTTTCCGTTTGAGCGTTATTATTCGCTTTTCGACGTCTTTTCGGCCCTTCGAGGTGGCGAGCGCCAGCGCTCGCGTCGCGAGCGGCGCGGCGAGCGGGACGATCCGCGCGCGGAACGCGGCGTCGTCCGCGGATTCGTCGTCCCCCGCGACGACGCACAGCGACGCGCAGAGCGCGAGCGTCCGCGCGACGGCCCTCGGCGCGTGCGCGTCGAGCGCGGCGCCGACGCGGGCGGCGAGCGCCTCCGCGAGCGCTCTCAGAGCGCCGAGCGCCGAAGAAGAAGAAGAAGACGTCTTTTGTTCCGCCGAAGAAGATCGCCGCGTCCCGAACGAGGGGGCCAAGTGCGACGAACCGCCGGGCGTCGTCGCGTCCCTCCCGAGCTTTTCCGCCGCCCAAGCGCACTCCGCCACCGCGCGCGACCCGAACGCGGAGGATGAGGACGAGGACGAGGACGCGGTTGACTCCGCGAACGCCTCCTCCGCCGCGCGTCTCGCGAGCGCCTCGATCGCCGCCCCGAGCGCCGCCGCGTCCGCCGCCGCCGCCGCCGCCGTTTTCGCGCCCGCCTCGCCCGTCGCCGCCGCCGCCGCCGACAGGAGGCCGTCGCTCGAGAGCGACGCGAGCGACCACATCGCGGCGGTGATCTCCTTCGCGCCCGCGGAGGGCGCGCCGGGGGCGGCGGTCCCTCCGCCCGCGTCTGAGGGTTCGCTTCGGGCAACGACGCGCGTCGCCAACGCCGCCGCGACGGCGACGCTCGGCGGCGCCCTGAGCGTCGCGCACGCGAACAGAACCTGCGCCGCGTCCACGGCGTTGTACCCCGAGAGGAGACGGGCGTCAGTACTACGGGCGTCGGTACTATATCGGTCGCCTTTTATTCGTCGGGCGGCGTCTATCGCCTCGAGGAGCGGCGCGGCGAACGTTCTCGCGTCGGCGTCGTCCATCGCGTCGGTTTCGGCGAGGGTCGCCACCGCCCAAAATGCGGTGGCGACGCCGCGCGGGTCCATCGCGGGGGCGACGGCGCGGAGGCGCGCCGCGAGGCGCGAGGCGAGCGCGCGTGTAAGAGCGGATAAGGCGTCGTGTTCTTCTCTCTTCGCGTCGGCGTCCGTTGGGACGACGAGGTCGCGGCGGATGGCGGCGACGGCCCAGAGCGCCTTGGCGACTTGGAACGCGTCGGCGGCTTCGTCGACGAGCTTCCGGTCGTTGAGGAGCGCGGCGCACGCGGCCGACGCGGCCGCGGCGTCGGTCGCGCCCGCCTTGGCGAGGGCGTGGAGGGCCGCGATCGCGCGCTTGCACGCGCCGCGGACGTGGCCGCTGATGACGCGCGCGGGCGGGGCGGTCACCGCGTCGGCGGAGCGCGCGTCGTCGGGATGATGATGATGATGATGACCGCGACGGTGACGGTGCGCGCGCGCCGCCGACGTCGAGGCGGTCGGGACGTCGCGCGACGTCGCGGCGGGGGCGCGCGAGCGTCGCGTCGCGGCGGCGGCCATGAGCGCGTCGCCCTCCGCGACGCCCCTCGCGAGCGCGAGCTTCACGAGCTCGTCGCCGCGGCCGAGGCCCTCGCGCTTGAGCGCCCGCAGCGCGTCGTCGACGGAGGCTTTGCGCCCCTTCTCCACCTGCGCGGGCTGAAGCGAAGGGTCGCCGGCGTCCACCCTCGTCTTCGCCGCGACCGCCGCGCGGAGCTTCTTCAGGAGCGCGCGGCGGTACGCCTCGCCGCCGCCGCCGCCGCCGCCGCCGTCGGGGGGCATCGCGACCGCCTCCGCTCGCCGCCGCCGCGCGGAGGGGCGCGGACGACGTGTGCGCGCGGCGGTGCACTTTTGTCGACGCGAACGAGAGACGAGCGCGACTGCCAAGCAGACGAGTTATTCGTATCGCTCCTCCTGGAGCGCCGTTTCCTCGACGGGCCCGACGAGTGAGCCCCGCGCGCCCCGCCCGTCCCCGCGCGCCGCTTCGGCGATCGGCGCCGGGGATGCGCGTCGGCGCGGTCGCCCGGGCCCTCGTCCCGAGCCCGCGCGCGGCCGCGCGGGAGGACCCCCGCGTCCGCGCGCGCGCCCCCGCGCATCGTCATCATCCCCGCCCCCCGCGCGCGTTGCCTCCGTC
>MDSW01169920.1_pt1 | contig 11903 bp, 12 predicted proteins | sample 811171 | NCBI WGS metagenome assembly MDSW01 (sample SAMN05326641, study PRJNA326480) | marine metagenome | isolation source: seawater | place: Atlantic Ocean: North West | collected 2012
AAAATCTTCTATTTTCGAGAGGAACCTCCTCCCTCCACCCATACGGCGCTGGCGGATTTCTTGGAGTTCCTTGCCTTCACGGTCTTTGGCTTTGATGTGTTCATCGGAGCCATCGTTGGCGTCGGAATCCGCACTCGCTTCCTTCGCCATGAGGGTGCATGCTGGCTCCAGTTCAAGAATCCTTTTCCCATAGTTTCTCAATCAGCGAACAGAGCACACTGTTCTATAGAAATAAATCATTTCTACATGCGCTCATCCGAAGGATGAAAGTTGGTGGGTCAGGCCGGACTTGAACCAGCGACCTCGGCATCTTCAGTGCCGCGCTCTCCCAACTAAGCTACTGACCCGTGCAACGTTTGGCACAGCCCTCGCCATATCAAGCCTTCCGCTTGGAATCCAAGACTGACCGGTACGGGATGAGCGTGAGCAAGCGGGTTCATTCAGCGCCTTTGAGGGCGTCTTTTTGGAAGGCGAACAAGACATCCATGCCCTTGTCCGCTCCTTTGAGGAGGGCGGTCAATTCTTGGGCCGAGAACGTCGATTCTTCCCCGGTTCCTTGCACTTCAACGTACTTTCCATCGCTTGTTTTGATGACGTTCATGTCCACATCTGCGTTTGAATCCAAAACATAGTCCAGGTCGAGGAAGACCTCTCCATCGATCAATCCAACCGAAACAGCGGCCAGATCGTGAGGGATGACGGCGTTCTCGTGGTTCTCACGTTCCATTTCATCAAGGCTTGGAGCCGTCCAACCTTCCTTGCGTTGTTCGGGCGTTGGTCGAAGGTCCATGGGCAAGCAGATGCCTTGGGCAATCAACCGACGGACCGCCAGACGAAGAGCAATGTTGGCGGCGGTGATGGATGCACACCGGGTGCCTCCATCGGCATTCAGAACATCGCAATCCACGTTCAAGGCAATGGGGCCAAGGGCTTCAAGGTCCACCGCAGCTCGCAAGGAGCGTGCAATCAGGCGTTCAATCTCTTGGGTTCGTCCTTTGGCTCCTCGGCGTTCCCGTCGGAATCGAGAATCCGTTGAACCGGGAAGGAGGGAGTATTCAGCGTGAACCCAGCCTTTGGTGGCGTCCCTTGGAAACCAGCCGGGGAGGCGTGCTTCTTTGGTGCAGCAGGCCAAGACGACCGTATCGCCTTGCTTGTAGAGCACGGAGGCCAGGGCGTTGGGGGTGAAGTCAAGGGTCACCTCTGGCGCACGCATTTCGTCGTTGGCTCGCTTGAGGTTGAGTTCGGTTTTGAATTTCGCCATGGAGCAGGCCACGGCGTCGCCCTCATCAAGCCTTCTCCAAGCCATTGATTGGACACGGACAGGTTGAAAGTGTGCCTTGATGTCCGTTTCTTCATGAAACAGCCTCAAGCCGTTATTTGTGCTGTAGCCCGCACCCCCATTGGCAAATTCATGGGCTCACTCTCATCCATGAGTGCGGTTGACTTGGGCGTGCTCGCGGTCAAGGAACTGCTGGCGAGGGCCAACGTTGAGCCCCAATCAGGCGTTATTGACGAGGTTCTGTTTGGACAGGTGCTCCAAGCCGGAGTCGGTCAAAATCCAGCGAGGCAAGTTGCGCTCGGTGCTGGCCTCCCCGTATCAACGCCCTGTGCGACCATCAACAAGGTCTGTGGCTCCTCTCTGAAAGCAGCCATGATGGCGGCCAACAGCATCCGTGCAGGCGAATACCAAGCCATCGTCGCGGGTGGCATGGAAAGCATGACCAACGCACCTCAATTGCTGATGGGTCAGCGCAAGGGCGCAAAGATGGGCAACTCGACCCTTGTCGATTCCATGATTCACGATGGACTATGGGATGTTTACAACGACGTTCACATGGGTACCACGGGTGAAACCGTGGCCAAGGAATGCAACATTGACCGTCAAACGATGGATGCCTTTGCTGCTCGCAGCCAAGAGCGGGCCGCCAAAGCCTGGGAAAATGGCTGGTTTGATTGGGAGACCTTCAGCGTGGAAGTGCCGCAGCGGCGAGGAGAACCAACGGTTCTGAACATGGATGAAGGGGTCCGCGCAGGGACCACCGTTGAGTCCCTCGCCAAGCTTCGACCTGTTTTCGACCGAGAAGGGGCGGTTACAGCGGGCAACGCCAGCACCCTCAACGATGGAGCAAGCGCCGTTCTTATCGCCGAAGCAGGCTTTGCGAAAGCGCAAGGCTGGGAAATCATCGCAACCATCGAAGACTACGTGACCTCGGGTGTTGAACCCGCTCGTGTGATGAGCGCACCCATCCCTGCCGTGCAATCGCTTCTCCAACGAAACGACCTTGATGTCCTTGACGTCGATGTCTATGAGCACAACGAAGCCTTTGCTTCAGCCTCCTGCGCTGTGGCTCAAGAAGTGGGTATTCCAGATGACCGTTTCAACCTTCATGGTGGAGCCGTTAGCCTCGGCCATCCTCTTGGAGCCAGCGGAACCCGGTGTCTGATCACGATGCTCGGAGTTATGCGGAGGCTTGACGCCTCGTCCGGCATTGTCACGCTCTGCCTCGGTGGCGGTAATGCCGTGGCCATGTACGTACGTCGACCACAGTGATGTTCAAGCATCATCCAGCAGGCTGAGCACGTCTTCTGGTGGACGCCCGATGACCGCTTGTTGTCCTGAAATCAACACGGGGCGCTCAAGGACTTTCGGATTGGTTCGCAGCAGAGCCATGATGTCTTCTTCGTTTTGCAGCGAAGCCATCACTGCCGCTCCCGCTTCCTTTTTTCGCACGATGCCATCGAGTTGAGCCAAGAGGGGTAAATCCTCTTCCACCACCCCAGTCTCAAGGTAGCGAACCACGTTCACTTCGCAACCTCGCTCCTCCAAGAGAGCGAGAGCTTGTCGAGATTTGGAACAGCGTGGGTTGTGGTAGAATCGCATGGTTTGGCGAGGCTCGCCTCAATCAAGAAGCCATTGGTTGTCGGCGTTGTTTCAGGTGTTGAGCACGGTCTTTGCTGGCTGGTCCTTACTGCACGCGTTTTGGCGGTCTCCAGTCGGCGAAAGCGACGTGGGCAGGGGGCGTCCCTGACCCTTCCTTTTCAAACTCAATGACGCGGTCCGCAAGCCAAAGAAACCACTCCATGTTTTTGTCGCTCTCATTTTCGCGAATGGGTTCGAAGAAGAAGGAAAAGGTCTCGTATGTTTTGATGATCACACCAGAGAACAAGTCGTAGAAGGCGTGGAAATCCATGTCTCCTCGGTGGATGAGAACACCGATGCTCTCCCATGTCGTCAGGACCCTCATCACCTTCGGCCAATCTTCACCACATTGTTGCTTGAATGCCTCCACGGTGGCTTTTTGATCGCCGTGCTTGTATTCGCTTGCGTCAAACTCCATGTTCATGATGGCCGTGAGACCGACGACAAAATCCTCATCCTGAAAATTGGCGGCAAGGCTCATCGCCGTGGTGCTGTCCCGTGAGCGACGCAACTCTTTGATTTGGAACCATGAATAGATGGCTGCACCGAGGATGGTGACGAGTCCCAAAATTTCGGCGTAGGATGCTGCAGTGTCCAAATCCATGTTCGGCAACTTTGCCTTCCGGGACTTTGTGTTTACGGTGTCATTCCTCTTCCGATACCGGCGGTGTGAGCATGCCGTGTTCATCAGTGACATCGCATGCGCCGGGCAGGACGGAGAGCAAATCGTCGGTTGAGAGCCCAGTGTTGCGGTAAATTTTGTTCGCCAACTGGTCTTTTTTGGTCAGACCGGGTGAGAGGATTGCATAGCGTTGGCACACAGATAGGATGTGCGCAGGTGTTCCGCTGACCACCATGGGGACGCCGTTCACAGCGATGATGCCGATGCCGATACGGACGTCCATGTCCTTGTACCATGTCCGCTGACCGCGGATGACAAAGGCACCTTTGCCAACGAATTCTCCGGTCTGGGCTGACTTCGAAACCTGGGCTGGTTTCACGCTATAGACCGTGCCATGCGCACCTCCTCCGTTCCATGCTCGGCTCCAAGAAAGGGCGAGAACGGCGGCCTGCTGGAGTTTGTCTTTCGTCAGGGCGGTGTCTTCCAATTTGTCCACCAAACGATAGGCTGGGATGTCGGGTGGGAGATGGGCAGGTCGGCGCTCCTCCAAAGCGAACCCTTGAGACGAACGCAGGCTGCACGAAGGTGCGCCATGAAGGTCAGCGTGCAAGTACATGTCCTCATTTGAGAGGTGCTTTTTCACGACGGAGTCGTTGCCTTTGGCGTCTTTTCCACCAACCAGCAGATGACCTCCTTCGATCATGCCCCAGCGATGCTGTTCAAACCACATTCGTTTGCTTCGCTTCAAACGGTTCAGCTTTCCGCTTGCCTTTTGCTTGGCTTCACTCTTTCTGGCGCGTTTGAGCTTTCGCTCGGTTTCTGCCAAGGCCTCAACGGCTCCTGACGTCTTGTTCTTTTGCTTTCGAGCGGATTCAAAATACCGTTGTGCATTTTGGTGAACCGTGGCGTCCAACTCCAACATGACCTGAGGGCCTTTGGCTTCGCTGTTCTCATCGGGCAGCAGGACCGTAATGGTGCGGTCTGCCGGAGCGGCACTGACAATCCAAGGGATGGCTTTGATGGCTTTCCGGACAGCACTCCATCCATCTCGCTCAACGGCTTGTTTGGTTTGGTCCAGAAGGCCTTCCACATGGGTCCAATGTTCCTGAATCAAGTGACCAAGGCGTTGTTGTTTCTCAATTTTCTCTGAAAAACCACCGAGGGCTTTCTCTTGCTGCGCCTTGCGCCGCTCCAATTTTTCCACTTCCGTGGATTGCCCACGTCCTGGACCTGCCTGCTCAAACCGCTCTTCTTCACGGCGCTGCAGTGCATGCGCATCATGTGTTCCCTTCCAAACATCGATGGACTCGCAAAGTGAAGAATAACTCACATGAGGCACTCCGTCGTGTTGGGGCAGCAAAATTGGTGTTGCTTCAACCGCTCGCTCCGATAGCCAGAGGTGCTGCTGTGGCTGCTCAAGGGTGGAGAGGTGAGCCTCCCAATCGCTTGGGTCCTCGGCAGTTGGCTTGACCAGAAGGTAGCCTTCATCGGAGGTGTCCAAGTCCTCCAGCAACCTCGTAAGGGCCGTGAACACCTTGCTGGGGTCGGCATCGGAGGTGGCTGAGTTGGGTTCATGGCCGGCAAGAGCACACACGGCATTGGCGTGGGTTGCACCGAGGTTGACCTTCCCGCCCAACGTGGAGACCAAATCTCGATCGGATTCTTTGAGCAAAGCACCCAACGACCCCTCATCCAAGGCGTAGGGGTCCATCGCCTCGGGTGGTGGTGTGTATGAAACGCCTTTCTTGAGGGTTCGTCCAGCGTAGGAGGCATGGGTCAGGGGTTGGATAATGATGCCATCCTGGTCCACCAGGATGATATTTCCATCCCGAAAGACTTCGACGTAAAGCGTCCTCTCCCCGTTTTTTGTATCGAATGAAAACGCCAACACTCGGTCAAAACCGACTTGTTGGACGCCCGTGAGTCGGGCGTTTCGAAGGTGTTTTCGAAGGACCATGGCAAACGGCGGGGGCGTCATGGGCATCGGGCGGTCCCGTTGGGAGGTGTAGATGCGTGCTCCTCGAACAAACACGATGTCTCGCTGCTCAATCTCCTTCGGATTCACCCGAAGCACGATTTGCTCGTAATGCGGCATGTAGGCCTTTTTGACATAGGCACCTTTCAGGGCGTCCAATTCTCGCGCCATCACGCGCAAGTCAAATCCGGACATTGCCTTCTTCATGGGCTCACCTTTGACGATTCCAAGGGATGAGGTGTGATGAAGGTTTCATGCTCACTGGATGTCATGGAAGCGCAGCAAGACCTTCCCGATGTTTTTCGCATCGTGGATGTATTGGTGGGCCTCTTGGATGTTTTCAGCGTCAAAGATTCGGTCGACAATCGGCTCGAGATGACCGGATTGTATCCCTTCTACGATGCGATCCAGTTGCTTGTGCATCACGGCTTCATTGGACCAGGTACCCATGTGGACGCCAAACACGGCCCGGTTTCTTGTCATCAACCGGAGCGCATCAAATTTCGGAGATTTTCTCAAGGCGAAGAACGCCTTCAACAAGGAACGTTTGCTGGAAGGGGCCGCTGCCGACATCCCATAGGTGTAGAGTCGTCCACCTTCAGCGAGGCAGGAGAGGCTTCGGCGGAGGTGGTCTCCTCCGATGGGGTCAAGGATGTGGTCAACCCCTGTTCCGTCGGTTTCTGATTTGATGATGGCTTCAAAATCCTCGTTATGCCGGTCGATGGGGCGAGCGCCGTATTGCTTGATGATGGGGTGCTTGGGTTTGGATGAGGTGGCCCAAACCTGCTTGACTCCAGCCCATTTGCAAAGTTGCAAGGCAGCGGTTCCAACCCCGCCTGCTCCACCGTGAATGAGCACCTTGTCCTCGGGTCGAAGATGGCCAAGGTGATGCAACATGTGGTGCGCCGTCATGTAGGTGACGGGCGTCGAGGCCGCTGCCTCAAGAGAAATCCCTTCGGGAAGCGGAATGACACGGTCAACGGGAGCGACAACAAAGCTGGCTTGACCGCCATTTCGCATGGCGGCCACGACCTTCTGCCCCACCTCAACGCCCGATACGTTCTCGCCAAGAGCGTCAACGACACCGCTGACTTCGTAGCCAGGGGTGAAGGGAAAGGGCGGGCGGGGCTGATAGAACCCCATTCGCATCAAGAGGTCAGCAAAGTTGATTCCAGCATAAGCGACCTTGATTCGAACTTCGCCTTCGTTTGGCATTGGTAATTCCATGGATTGGGTGGTGATGGCTGAAACGCCACCGGCTTTGGTGATCACCACTCGTTTTGCCGTTGTCATCAATTCGTCCTCCATGTTCCGTTTTCTTCGCACACGGTGCCGTCGGCAGCAAGGGCCCGCAGGTGTGACAGGGTTTGGTCAACCGCTAACCCGGGATGGGCATCCGGCGTGTCAGCGTAGGCCTCTTCGGCAATCTTCACCAGTTGAGACGCTCCGTTTCGCACGGCCTCCAACACACGGGCATGTCGAGCTCGTCGGTGTGAAAGGTAGTGGTCGATGAGTCGGTCAGGAATGGCCACGACGGGGCCGTGGCTCGGGAAGACAAGGTGGGGCTTCAGGGCTTTGAGACGCTCCAATTGGAGGAGGTATTCGTTCATGTCGCCCGTGTGAGGAGGGATGAGAATGGTTCCGATGCCGGCCACCATATCGCCGGCGACCAGCCCCGCTTCACTGAACAAACAAACGTGCCCGGGATGATGCCCGGGAGTGATGAGCACCGTCCAGTTTTGTCGGCCGAGGGTGAGGGTTTCTCCGTCGGTCAGCACCCGTTGGCAAGGAACGCTTTTCGCCGTGTAATCGCTTCCCCAAACGGGAACATCAAACGCTTCCCGCAGCAGGGACATATCGGCCAAATGGTCGCCGTGGCTATGGGTGAAGAGAATCGCCTTCAATTCACCTCGATGTCGCTCAACGGCGGTTGCCAGCGCCTCCATGTCCTCTCGCATGCGTACGGCCGGGTCAACGATGATGAATTCCCCATCCGGGTCGCCAACGAGGTAGCAATTGGTGTGGTCGGCAGGTGGTAGAGTGGCCGTTTTGATGGGAACGACTTCCACCCCATGGGCAAAGAGGATGGAGCGTCGCCCTGGCAAGCGTTCAGCGATGTCTTCTGCAGCCGATTCCATGTCCCGCTCAACCCGCTCAAGGGTTCGCTCAATCTCCATCAGCAGGGTGACCACCGGTGGTGCGACCTTGATCTCATGGGCCTTCCAACGCTCCAGGATGTCGGTGGGTTTGGCCCACATGATCTCGGTGAATTCGGTCTGCGGCTCCAAATCAATTTCAGGTACAGCCTCCCACGCACCGAGGTGGAGGTGGAGGAAGGCGTTGTCGAATTGAACCGGACCAAAGGGAGGTGTGATGCGATGGCTGAGGGTGCGGATACGCTGCCGCTCAACGGGGAATGCCTTGTCCAAAGCAAGAGGTAGCCACTGCTTTTTGTCCTCAACAATGGCGAGGCGAGCCTGGGGCTCTAGAGCGATGGCGCCTGTACCTGAAGGAGCGAGACCGAGTTCTTCGCTCATCTCCCTCATGATGCAAGCAATGGAAGCGGCTTCGGGACCTTCCAGGGCAGGCAGCGTTTCAACGGCTGCACGGTCAACCGAAGACACGCCTCCGCCGGGAAAGGCCCAGTAGTTGGGGAACGCCCGCATGGTTTTGGCCCGAAGGCCAAGCAGGACTTCAACGCCTTCTGGGCCGTCCCGTGTGAGGGTCATGGTGGCTGTAGGGCGTGGAGCCCCCCTCGCCCGGGTTGCCATGGACACGCCTTCGGGAACCTCACTCATGGACGCCGCTCGCGGGTTGCACTTTCAAAGGCTTGTGAATGCATGGCTTGTTCTGTGTTGGATGGCGTCGCCTTCAAATAAAGCGGACGAAGAGGGGTCTACATGACTCATGATTCGGTCGAGGAACACCTCGCTGAACTGGCCCAGTTGGTCGCGGAAGCTGAAGCCATGGGCGTCGATATCTGGCCGGAGACCAAACCTGTCCGGCCATGGGCAAAGTACGCTCTTGCTTCATTCATGATCATCATGATCATCTCGTGGGTCTCAAAAGCGATGGTTCGGTTTACGAATCTTTGACCTTTGTCTCCTCACCGCTGAATTGAAGAAGGCAACCGAGGTGGGGCGACCAGAGTCCCTTAGTGTAGCGGTCCATCATGGAGGATTCTGGTTCCTCCGACCTCGGTTCAAATCCGGGAGGGACTACCACCGCTTCCTTTTCCAGCAAAGCATTGAACGTTTCAAACGCATTTTTAGGGCGGCCTAAACTTTATGTGGTAGGGACTTTTCGGGTGGCCTAAATCGGAGATGAATACGATGATGAAAAAATGGAAAACGAACAACAAAATAGCATGCAGTACGATGGTCTTGGTGATGTTGATGGCAGGTTTGAGCGGGTGCATCGGAAGCGAAGATTCCGAAGAAACCCTGCGCATCGCCTTCTCGGTGAAGGACGATTACGCCTCCTTTGATGAAAACCCACAGAAGCTCGCCGACTACCTCAGCGACGCCACGGGATTGAACGTTGAACTCTACCCCATCACCTCAGACAGCCTTGCGCTTGAGGCCTTGCGATTCGGTAGTGCCGACATGGCCTTCCTCGATGGTGGCGCCGCATGGATGGGCTGGCAGTCCTATGGCCTTGAGGCCATGGCGGCCGACATGAAGAGCGACGGTCGTACGTACTACAGCGCTCACGCATGGGTGCTCAACGACAGTGCTGCTGGTCAAGCGGCACTTGATGACGATGACGCCACCGACCCGTTCGCTGAGCTTGCTGGCGAGGTATCTTGCCACACCGGCTGGCTCAAATCTGCGGGTATGCTGATCCCAATGGGCTACTTCATTGGTCAGGGTTACGCAGATGTTGTGGGCGACGAGGACGACATTGAATCGCTTCGAAACACCATTTTCAGCCATTTTTCTGAAGACGCTTCCATCCCAGAATCCGGCTCGCTCTACTACGGTTACTCCGGTGCACTGCGATGCCTTTCCGAAGGCGAAGGCGCCGTTGCCTTTGCCAAAGATTCCACCGTGGATGCTTACTGTGCAGCCGATGACGAAGAGCGTGAATCTTGGTGCCTTGATCGCGACCGCTACGTTGCCCTGCCGGCCTTCGGCCAAGCACCATCGCACCCGTTGATGTATCAGCCCGATACGGTGGACGATTCCACGCGAGAGCTCATCGTTTCAGCCTTGTTGGCACTGAACGACACCGAAGACGGTCAATCCATCCTGGAAAACATTCTGAACACCCCTGGTTTGATCGAAACCAACGCCGAGGACCACTTGGGCTCCTACGGTGGGCTCATTCAGCATGTTCCGGGAATTCAGGGTTACCTTGATGAGAAGTATTCGTCGGCGTGAGTCTGTTGGAAGAAGTTCTGGCCCACCTGCACGACGTAGCCATTGGCTACGATGTCCCCTTGATTGAGGACATCAACATCGAAGTCATCGCAGGTGACGTGATCGCTGTTCTTGGGCCATCCGGCATTGGGAAAACGACCCTCCTGAGAACCATTGCCGGCTTGGTCCGCCCTCTTGAAGGGGACGTTGAACTCGCGGTCCCCTCCCGAGGAGGATTGGGCTACATTCCGCAGCGATTGGGACTCATTGGAAACCTCACCGTTCGGGACAACGTCGAGATGGGCACGCGTGTCAGCCTCTCACGGTGGCACTTGCCGTTTTTCCCAGTCCCCGGCAAACAACGACGCATCGCCGAACGGGCGATGGAAGATTTGGATATCCTCACGCTGGCCGACCAACCGGTTCGGATTCTTTCGGGTGGTCAACAACGCCGTGTTGCTACCGCGAAAACCGTCGCTCAGCGACCTAAGTTGGTACTGGCCGATGAGTTTCTCGGCGAACTTGATGACGACAACGTTGAGATCGTGATGGAGACCGTACGCCATGCCATTGACGCACAGAACTCGGCCATGATCATGGTTGAACACCACGAAGAATTGGCCAAGGAGGTCGCCAATCGAATTTGGCGGATCAAGGACGGTCGTTTAATTGAGGAGTTGGTTCGGTGAATCGTCGATTGAGCTTGACCGTTGTCGTGGTCCTGGGCCTGGCATTGTTGACCTTCCTCAACCTCGTCGGGGACTGGGGTCGTTTGACCGGAGGGATGTCCAATCTGGGCGTCTTCTTCCGGGAGAGCTTGTGGCCGCCTGACTGGTCGGTGCTCGAACCTCAATCCTACCCTGTTTGCGAGGCTCGCTTCGAATTCACCTGCTCCGTTGCTTGGTTGGGTATGGTTGAAACCATCAAAATCGCCTTTGTCGCTACCGTCATTGGTTTTGTGGTGGCGCTTCCACTTTCGGTGATGGCAGCCAGCAACCTCTCGCCATTTGAAATTGCAGTTCCCACTCGAATTCTTCTAGCGGCCATGCGCTCCTTGCCTTCCATCATCTGGGCGGTATTGTTCATGATCATCTTCGACATGGGCACCCTTGCAGGTATTTGTGCGATGTCCTTCTACACGGTTGGCTATCTCGGAAAGTTGCAGTTTGAGTCAATGGAAGGCATCAAGAATGCACCGCTGGAAGCCGCCAAAGCCATGGGAATGACGCGAACGGAGACGGCGTGGTTGGTGGCTATCCCCGAATCTGCCAACCAATTACTCAGCCATCTTCTGTTCATGTTTGAGTACAACGTGCGCCATGGCACCGTCATTGGCCTGGTCGGTGCAGGAGGCATTGGATTGTACCTCAACACCTACCTCAAACTTGCTCAATACGACAAGGTCGTGGCTCTTTTGGTCGTGGTCTTCTTGGTCGTGGTGGTCATTGATTTCGTATCGATGGTCTTGCGTTCTGCTGTCACCGAAGAGGGCGACGTTGAACGCCCGTCGTGGTCATCGTTGTTTTTGCCGGCTGCCATCTCCTCCACTTTGCATCCAACACCAATGCAGAAGGATGCAAGCCTGAAAGAAAGCGAGTGATTCACTTATCGGCTGCGATGTGGACGTTTCCGTCTTTGTAGAAGATTTGAATCTGCTCGGGGGCCTTCTTCGTCAAGGCAGCCACGGCATCGTAGACTTCATCTTCAGAGACCTTGAACGCCTTCGCCGCATCTTTCGTGGACCATGGCTGAATGTGGAAATCGCTCTTGACGAGCCACTTCAACAACTTGGCTTCAAACTGGGTAATTTCGTCGGCCATGCGGTGAGCACGAGGCCTCAACTCAAAATGTCACCGATGGTTCTCATCCAAGAGCAACCATGCGTCGGCAGCATTCCTCGGCGTCGATGTCGCCATTGAGGAGGGTGTTGAGGGCCTTGGTGAACGGAATGTTGAGTCCGGCATCTTCCGCTCGTTCCACGAACATTCGACAGGCGCGAACACCTTCTGCAACCATGTGCATCTT
>MDSW01110904.1_pt1 | contig 11901 bp, 7 predicted proteins | sample 811171 | NCBI WGS metagenome assembly MDSW01 (sample SAMN05326641, study PRJNA326480) | marine metagenome | isolation source: seawater | place: Atlantic Ocean: North West | collected 2012
ATCAGATAAATCGCCACCGCATGAAACACCCCGAAAGTGGCCGCATGGGCTGTCTGCACCAGAAAAATAACGCCGAGATACTGAGGCACCATCCCGGTCACCAGCCAGCGGCCCGCCGCCAGCAGCAGACAGGCCAGGGTCAATGTACGCACATTGAAGCGCCGGAACAGCCGGTGCATGATCAGAAACACGCCGATTTCCGCCACCACACCCCAGGCCCAAAGCACGCCGATCACGGTTTTGCTGTGACCGTAATCCTCCATATAGATGGAGAAGAAGGCGTAGTATGGACCGTGGGAAACCTGCATCAGGAAACAAATACTGAAGAACAGGATGACCTGGGGCTGGCGCAGATGGGCAATAAATGCCTGCAGGCTGCCCCGCTGTACCACGCGACCTTCCGGGCTGTGTACCAGAAAACTGGACACCGCGATCAACATCAGCAGGGTGAGTGCGACATAGGGCAATCCGGTGAGGGGATAAGCATCAAAATACCAACCCAGCCCCACCACCGCGCAGACAAAACCCACGGAACCCCAGACCCGAATCCGACTGTAGCGATCCGTTGCCGGGCCCAGGTGGCGCAAAGTAATCACCTCGAACTGCGGCAGTATGGCATTCCAGAAAAAACTGAAGCCGGCCATCACCAGCGCCATGCCCCAGAACCCGGGCCGGCTGAACATAAACGCAAAAATCAGTACCGCCAGCACCGCGCCGAAGCGGATCACCGTGAGCCGGTGGCCGGTATGGTCCGCCAGCCAGCCCCAGGCATTGGGAGCCACCAGCTTGGTACCCACCAGTATCGCCATCAGCTGACCGATTTGCCCCAGACTGAAGCCCTGCTCCCGCAGATACAGGCCCCAGAAGGGCAGCAGAGCCCCCAACAGACCAAAGAAATAAAAGTAGAAGGACGACAGCCGCCAGTAAGGAATCCTGGGTGGCACCATTTACCCCTGAACAGTGCCCGGCACCACTGGGGTGGCGCTGGCCACATCCGCGTTTTGCCCCCGATGGCGCAGCCAGTGGTCCATCAGGACCAGCGCCACCATGGCCTCGGCAATGGGAGTGGCGCGGACACCCACACAGGGGTCGTGGCGTCCGGTAGTGACCACCTCCGCGGGGGCGCCGTTAATGTCAATGCTCTGCCCGGGAATGCGCAGGCTGGAGGTGGGCTTAAGGGCGATATGACTGACGATGTCCTGGCCGGTGGAAATGCCACCCAACACGCCGCCCGCGTTGTTGGAGGTGAAGCCCTGGGGGGTGATCTCATCACGATGCTCTTCACCGCGCTGGGTCACAGATAGGAAACCGGCACCGATTTCCACCCCTTTGACCGCGTTGATGCTCATCAGGGCATGGGCCAGCTCCGCATCCAGGCGATCGAATACGGGCTCTCCCAACCCGGGCATGACGCCACTGGCCACCACCGTGACCCGGGCACCAATGGAACTGCCATCCCGGCGCAACTCATCGATCAGGGCTTCCATCTGTGGCACCACATCAGGATCCGGACAGAAAAACGGGTTCTGCTCTACCGCGTCCCAATCAAATGCCCGGGGCCGTATCGGCCCCAGTTGGGAAACGTATCCCCTGACCTGGATGCCCTGCTGTTGAAGATACTTTTTGGCAATGGCGCCGGCGGCCACCCGCATGGCGGTTTCCCGCGCCGAGGAACGGCCACCGCCCCGGTAATCCCGCAGGCCGTATTTCTGTTGATAGGTGTAGTCCGCATGGGCCGGACGGAAGCTGTTTTTGATGTTGCTGTAATCTTTGGATTTCTGATCCTGATTGCGGATCAGCAGGCCGATAGAGGTGCCGGTGGTTTGGCCTTCAAACACACCGGAAAGAATCTCCACCTGATCGTCTTCCCGGCGTTGGGTGGTGTATTTCGAGGTGCCGGGCTTGCGGCGGTCCAGATCCCGTTGCAGGTCTGCTTCGGTGAGGGACAGCCCCGGTGGACAGCCATCCACGATACAACCCAGGGCCGGACCGTGACTTTCGCCAAAGGTGGTGACCGTAAACAATTTACCAAAGGTGTTTCCCGACATGATCCGCTCTGCACTGCCATAGCCTTGGAGAGGGGCATTATACTCGCCTCCCCGATAACTTGCACAACCAAAATATGACTATGATTTATTTTCTATTTCAGATAGTTAAAAACGTTTTCTAAAGCACAAAATCAACTTGATGGTGATCGATCTGATCCTTGGTCAACAGCAGCACGCCCAGTCCGCCCCGCTCCAGTTCCAGCCAGGTAAAGCCCACGCCGGGATAGGCCTGCTCCATCGCCGCCCAGGAATTACCCACTTCGATCACCGCAATGCCACCGGGATTAAGATGACGGGACAGCTCCGGCAGCATGCACCGAACGATGTCCAGGCCATCGGCTCCGGCTTCCAGACCCATGCGGGGCTCGTGGTGATATTCATCCGCCAGAGCGTCCATATCCGCCTGGTCCACGTAAGGCGGGTTGGAGACAATAATGTCGTAGGTGCGTCCGTCCAGGGCCTCGAACAGGTCAGAGTAGATAATGTTCACCCGCTGCTCGAGACCCAGGTTCTGGACGTTATTCTCGGCCACATCCAGGGCGTCTTCACTGAGGTCCACGCAATCCACCTGGGCGTCCGGGAAATACTGGGCACAGGCGATGCCGATACAACCGCTGCCGGTGCACATGTCGAGGATGGATTCCACAGTGTCGGGTTCGATCCACGGGGTAAACTGGCGCTCAATAAGTTCGCCAATGGGTGAGCGGGGAATCAATACCCGTTGATCCACCTGGAATGGCAACCCGGCGAACCAGGCCACGCCAGTCAGGTAAGCGGTGGGGACCCGATCCATTACTCGCCGCTGCAACAGGGCACAGAGCTCCCGCCGCTCCGTGGGCAGCAGGCGGGCGTCCTGAATCCGCGCGTCCACATCCCAGGGCAGGTGCAGGGTGTGCAGTACCAGAGCCACCGCCTCATCCCAGGGGTCTTCGAATCCGTGACCCAGCGTCAGTTCGTGTTCATTAAACAGGCTGACGCTCCAGCGCAGGTAGTCCCGGACACTGATCAGATGGGTCACGGCCTCTTCAGTGTTGAGAGGGTCGCGGGCGGGATCCGTTGGTATGGCCATGGACTGATTTCCCCTTAAGTCAATGCGGCATTCTAACCCCTTGTTGGGTTGGATCCCAGATCAGGGCTGCCACTCCGGGTCCACCCATTCCAACCAGGCCCTGGCGGGTGCATGGGGTCGGGGGGCGCTATTGCCGAGGTCCTCTACCTGCGCCTCGATGCCGGCCTGTGCCAGGGCCTTGCGTAACGGTTCCAGCATGGGCACCTGATTGGCGCTGCCGTGGCGGTGAATCACCAGAAGTTGGGGAGGCACGGCTTTGACATGGGGTTTCAGGCGCTCAATCAGATCCGCGAACTCCGGGGCCCCTGCTGCATTGACAGGGATTTCCCCGAGAATCAGGTAGCCATCCCGTTCCAGGGCCTCCTTGATGACTGAGTCACTGAGTATCAGATCGGGGACTTTAAAGGTTTCCTCGTAGAGATATTTGCGGCGATTGGGCCGCTCCACCAGGTAAAACACATGATATACCTGCGCGCCCACGTCTTTGATCACCCACAGGTTTTGACTGCGGTCGTTACCATACAAAATGGGCTTTTCAAACACCGAGTTGGCCCAGGCAAAACTTTCACCGCAATCCCGCGACTGGCACTGGAACAACAATTCGAAGCGGGGGTCCTCCAGGTGAGCGTCTATCCGCTGCTTGGCCTCTGGCAACGGTTCGCCACCGGTAAGCTCCCAGACAATCGCTTCAAACTCCCCGTCCATGCGTTTGTACCGGGCGGGCACATCCCGCCCCAGGCTGCGGTCATACTTCACCCGGCCCAGGGGCAGCAGGTAGTGGCGATCGTCACTGCGTTCTTCATCTACGATCCTGGCGTCCTGAAAAATTCGTTCGGTGGTCAGGGCCAGGCTGGCACCGGATGCCATCAGCAGCCCGCACAGCACCAGTCGTTGCATCGATAAATTCATGGTAATTCCTTCACGCTCAACGACTTGGAAACTAGCAGAGCCCCTGCTCCGATTCAAGCAGTGTTCAATAAACGTAGACCCGCCGGCGAGTTCTTGGCGAATACCTTGGTCAGGGGTTATAACCCTGCTCCAGCCGGCGATCACAGCCGTAACGGCCCAATGAGGTGGCTGGCTTCGGTATCACAGCACCCGGATCGGATCCCGTTGCCCTGAGAAAGAATCCAAGCTGCGTGTCTGAGCTCAGGCTGGAGTAATGATCCCCCGGCAATTGCAGGAACAGACCCAGGCCACCGGTTGCCAGGTTATTGGTGGCCAAAGGCAAAGTGCTGCGGGGCAGATTCAGCAAATTATCCGGGTCAAAAAACTCGGGAATGTCGACAAAGGGAGCCACCGGCGCCATCGGGCCCGCGCGCGCCAACGCAAATCCCATGGCGGCGGAGGCTTCCCTGGCCACGCATCCATCATTATATCCGGCGCTCTGGAGTAAATGATCAGCCCTGATGAGGGGGGCATAGTTAACCCCGTCGGCAGGCTCGTGGAAGGTCTGCAGCAGCTGCATCAGGGGATGAAAATAATCCACCTCGGATTCCACAAAACCCGGCAGGCCCAGGGGTATCAACTGCCGGACGGTGCCCCGATGGACCGCTTGAAAATAAGCATGGCTGGCGGCGGCATGCAGATATGCCCCACTAAAGGCGGGGTCCATGGCCAGCGCCATTGGCACAATACTGGCGCCCTGGCTGACACCGGCCAGAATCGCCCGCTCCTGATGCACGCTGAATGAGGGGAAATCGAAATTCAGCGCCATCTGATCAATTCCCTGGCGCTGGAGCATTTGCGGCAGCAGCCTGGCGATGCGTCTTAAAAACAACTGATCAGCCGCGCTCTGAATGTGATTGCCCACGTTGGCGGCGGGATTTATAAAATTGTAGAAGGCGACCCCTTCCAGATCGGTGCCGGAAACCTCAACCCCGAATTCCGCCAGCAACTGCTGTACCTCTGAAAGCAGCGCACTGGCCCGGATACCCGTTTGGTGCGGCGCCACAGACAGAGCAACCTGATCAAAGGGAAAGTCGTCGTAGGCGTAACCGGTGATCTTCCCCGCCGAATAACTGGAGCCCCCGGTGCCATCGGCGTGGATCATTGGCAGCCTGGGCTTCTCGCTGCGCTGACAGCCTATATGCACAGTCATTTTGGTGGCCTCGGAGCCCTGCCGAATCGCCATGCCGGTGGCAGAATCCAGTTGCACCATGCCCTGGGTCAGATAGGGAAAAGGCCCCGCCTGCCACACCGGGAGATGCACTGTGGCCCGCAGGGGCAGCACATTGTAATAGCCGCAGGGCAACTCCGGGAGATCAAACTCCACGGCCTGCAGAACCTCAGCATCCGGGAAGGCGGCGACGGCTGCCGCCACTCCACGGCTCCAGCGGGTGGGATCCATGGTTGTGTAGACGGTAAAGGCTGCTATCTGATCCGGCTGCCACAGAGTCTGACGCTGCACATAAGTGGCCACCTGTTGCCACTGCTGTTGCAGGGTCCGCTCGCGTTCCGGGTCCAGGCCCGGCACCGGACGCCCCTGCTGCAGAGCAATAACACTGGCGGCCGGCGTTACCGCCCTGCCGTTAACATCCTCCAGCCCGGTAAAAAGGATGGCTGCGTAGGTGGCGCTGGGCTCCAGCGCGTAGCCGGGTGAGGGCATCAGTGTGAGCAGATGACCCGGCTGGTGCAGTGTGCCCACGGCATCGAAATGGGTCCGCACCGGCACCCGCTGCATATACGCGCTGGATTCAGGATCAATATTCACCAGCATGATATTGGCATCGTCCACCAGGGAGCCGCGGGCATCCGGCAGGCTGGCACCGTTCAATGGCCGGGTAAACTGAAACATCACCCCGGCATTGGTACCGAATCCCCTCGCAAGAACCTGACCTTTTTGCACAACGTGGTTCAATAGCGGTTGCCACAGGCCGGGGAACCCTTTCAGATCCAGAGAGCCGTCCGGTAGGCGCCTCAAGTCATTGGGCCAGGGAAAACTCAAGTAGCCCTCCGCTTCCCAATCCATTTTTGGCCGGGTGTCGCTGCCGCAGGCCATCAAACCCAGCAGGCAAACCCACATCCAAATCCAATGTGCTGGTTGCTTCCCCATGCTGTTTTTCCATCCCTGTTCTTGTTGTTATTCTTGCGTCTGGCGCAATCCACCAGCCGCAGCATCCACAGAATTTACCCGGTTAAAAGATCGTCGTCTCCTACTACCGGCCCCGGACGCTTGCTCCCGGCTCCCTGGCCGTGACTCCTGGTCCACTATATAATCTACCTTTATCTTGCAGTGGCCGTTACACTATGTGGCTTCGCAATATCCGTAATTTCACCCTTTTGTCTGCCCTCAGTTCCCTGATATCAGGGGTTCCACGGACACGGGCTGAAATTAAAACGCTTGTTTAAAGAATCTGTTAAGGGCAAATAGGCAATCTATGAAACTGACGCTGACCGATTCCGAGACCCAACCCATCCTGGCCCGACTGGCCGAGTCCAACCAAAAGCACAGCTCACTTTACCCCGGAGACTCCTCCGAGCGCCAGCCGGTGCATACGGTGTACGGCGGTGCCAATCTGTTCAAAGCCGGATCGGCACAAAAGCTGGGCGGACTGGCACAGCGCGCATTGACCACCTATGCTCCGGATTTTTGTGCCCTGGCGCGGATCCTGAAGATGAACGGTTATGAATCCTTGCCCCAGACTGCCGCCGAAGCCAACCGGTTGGGGGAAGCTGTGGCGGCTGACCCGGATCACATGAAAGAGGCCAACCCTGCCGCCTGGCTTGCGTACACTGTGTACGACCGGGTGGTAAAAAAACTGCACGAGGAACCCATCGAGGATAACCGTATCGATTTCGAGGACGGTTACGGTAACCGCCCGGACGAAGAGGAAGACCGTGATGCCGTTAGGGCCGCCGAAGAAGTGGCCAAGGGCATAGAGGAAGGCGGCCTGCCCCCCTTCATCGGAATTCGTATCAAGACCTTCACCGAAGAATGCCGACAGCGCTCGGTGCGCACTCTGGATCTGTTTCTGACCCGGCTGGCGGAAGTCACCGGCGGCAAACTGCCTCCCAATTTTGTGATCACCCTGCCCAAGGTCACCCACCCGGAACAGGTGGCGGCGCTGGCGGATCTGCTGGATATTATTGAGCCCAAGTGCGGCTACGAGGCGGGTTCCCTGAAACTGGAAATCATGATTGAAACCACGCAGGCCATTATTGACGCTGACGGTTCCAATCAGGTGCGCCTGCTGGCGGCAGCGGGCCGCGGTCGTTGCCGCTCGGCCATTTTTGGCACCTACGATTACACCGCCACCTGCAACATCACCGCCGCCCACCAGACCCACACCCACCCGGCATCGGATTTTGCCCGCCATGTGCTGCAGGTGGCCTGCGCCGGTACCGGCCTCACTATTTGTGACGGTGCCACTACGGTAATGCCCATCGGCCCCCACAAGGGTGACCTGACCCCACAGCAAGTGCAGGAAAATGTGGCTGTGGTGCACAGTGCCTGGAAGCTGCATTTCGACAACATTCAGCACTCCCTGCGCCACGCCTACTATCAGGGGTGGGATCTGAATCCGGGCCAGCTTCCCATTCGCTACGCTGCGGTTTACGCCTTCTTCCTGGAGGGGCTGCCGGATGCTTCGGCGCGTCTGAAAGCCTTTATCAACAAGGCCGCCCAGGCCACGCTGGTGGGCAATACCTTTGACGATGCGGCCACCGGCCAGGGCCTGTTGAATTTCTTCCTGCGGGGAATTGCCTGCGGCGCCATCACCGAGCAGGAAGCCATGGATACCGGTATCACCATGGACGAGCTGCGCTCCCGCTCCTTCGTGCAGATTGTTGCCAACCGGGCCCATGGCTGAGCCCGGTCCCGGCTCAGCCCACGCCGGTTAGATTTGTAGTCAACCCTGCCGGGGCCCGCCGAGTCTGGCTCCCCGGTTTTCGCCAATGATGGAGACGCCGATGTCATCTGCAATCCAACAAGCCCACACTCTGATCAACCAGGCCCAGACCGTGCTGGACAGCGCGCTGAGCCATCTAAAGGCGTTCAGCAGCCAGGACGGCCGGGTTTCCGGCAGTAAGCTGGATGAAAAACAGCTGGCCTGTTATGAAGTGGCGTACTGTGAAGCGGAAATCACCGCAGCCCGCGTTATGCTGCAATACAGTGAGCAGGTGGAAAAGCTCAAAGGGGAAAGCGGTCGTATCGAAGAGCGTCTGGCATTGCAATATGCCGCCGAGGCGCTGCAGGGAGTGCGGGCCCGCTTCAGCGCGCGCCGTGCGGACTTCGGTTTTGACCGGCAACAGTTGCAGGCCACGGTGGACTCGGCGGAAGTGGATGCTTTTATCAACCAGCACCTGTCCACCGAAAACCTGGAGGCGGTTGGCAAGCAGGTATTGGCCGACGATGGCTTCGTGGGCGAATACCTGCTGGACGACGAAAAGGAAATGATGCGGGATCAGTTCCGGGATTTTGCCAACGAGGTGGTGATGCCCCTGGCGGAACCCATTCATACCAAGGATCTGGATATTCCCGACGACATTCTCAAACCCCTGGTGGAGCTGGGGTGTTTCGGCCTTTCCATTCCCATGCAGTATGGCGGTATTCAGCCCGACGACAGCGAAGACAACCTGGGGATGATCGTGGTGACCGAGGAATTGTCCCGGGGCTCACTGGGGGCCGCCGGCAGCCTGATCACCCGTCCGGAAATCATGACCCGGGCCCTGTTAAAAGGTGGCACTGAAGAACAGAAGCAATACTGGCTGCCAAAACTGGCGCAGGCCGAACCACTGAATGCGGTGGCGGTGACCGAACCCAACTACGGCTCCGATGTGGCCGGTATGAAGCTCAAAGCCAGCCAGGTGGAAGGCGGCTGGGTGCTGGACGGAGAAAAAACCTGGTGTACGTTTGCCGGTCGGGCCGGTGTATTGCTGACCCTGGCCCGCACCAACCCGGACATGAGCTCCGGTCATAAGGGTCTGACCATGTTCCTGGTGGAGAAACCCTCCTTCCCGGGTCACGCTTTCGCCCACGAACAGGAGAATGGGGGCACGCTCACCGGCAAGGCCATTCCCACCATCGGCTACCGGGGTATGCACAGTTTTACGGTGTTTTTTGACAATTGTTTCGTGCCCGACAGTCATGTGCTCGGCGGCGCGGAAGGCATTGGCAAGGGCTTTTATTACACCATGGCGGGATTCGCCGGCGGCCGCATTCAGACCGCGGCCCGGGCCACCGGCCTGATGCAGGCGGCCTTCGAACGGGCCCTGAACTATGCCCGGGAGCGGGTGGTGTTTGGCAAGCCCATCGCCGATTACCAACTGACCCTGGTGAAAATTGCACGCATGGCCATGTTGCTGCAGGTATCCCGCCAGTTCACCTACCACGTGGCGCGACTGATGGATGAAGGTAAGGGCCAGATGGAAGCCAGCCTGGTGAAACTCTACTCCTGCAAATCCAGCGAATGGCTGTGCCGCGAGGCCATGCAGATCCACGGCGGCATGGGCTATGCGGAAGAGTCCGCCGTGAGCCGCTACTACATTGATGCCCGGGTGCTCTCCATTTTCGAAGGCGCGGAGGAAACCCTGGCCCTGAAAGTGATTGCCAAAGCCCTCGTGGAAAAAGCCGCCTGACGCACAAGGAGTGACTTATGAAATTCGCACCACAACAGGAGCTGGCACCGGATCAGGACATCAGTCTGGATCAGGTGCGGTACCCGCAATACGGCCGCTATCTGGAAGAGTATGTTCCCGGGCAGTTGTTTGTGCATCCCCGGGGCTATACGTTTTCCCAGTCCGCCATTGATTTTTTCTCCCGCACGTACATGCAGTGCAACCCTCTGTATCTGGATCTGGAATACGCCAAGTCCCACGGCTTCGAGCAGATTCCGGCGTCGCCACAGATGGTGTTCAATGTGGTGCTGTCTTTAGGGGTACAGAACGATTCCGAAAAAGTCATCGCCAACCTGGGTTATTACAATGCTCAGTTTCTGGCGCCGGTATTCCCCGGTGATACCGTTCGGGCCATGACCATGGTGGTGGATCGCAAGGAACGGGGGGAAGATAAACCCGGTATTGTCACCATTCGCACCCTGGGGCTGAACCAACATCAACAGGTGGTGCTGCAATATGAACGTAAGCTGATGGTAGCCTATCGGGGTGATCGACTGCCCACGGTACCCGTGGCCGAAGGCGCAACGCCAGCGTTCCCCTGGCAGGAAGACGCCAGTGTGGAGTTGCCGGACGCCCTGCCCACCGCGATTCGTCATGTGACCCAATCCGTTACCGGCTGGAATACTTACGCCGAGCATTTTCAGGCTGGCGATATCATCGTCCACAATAATGGCCGCACCATCAGTGAAGAGCACTTCGCCCTTACCTATCAGGTGGGCAACACCCATCCACTGCATTACGACAAGGTGTTCAGCCAGAGCCTCAGTGGCCCCATGAGTGGCAACCCCATTGTTTATGGCGGGCTGGTGTTCGCCTGGCTGGAAGGCCTGGCAAGCCGGGACCTGTCCGAAAATGCGCTATGGGAGCTGGGTTTCACCGAGGGTTATCACACCCAGCCCGCCGTTGCCGGCGACACGGTGTATGCCCTGAGCCGGATTTTGCGGGTGGAAGCTGCGCCGGACGAACTGCAGGATCACGCCGCGGTGGTCAGTGTGCAGTTCATCGGCGTCAAAAACATCACCGCCGCCGCTGCCCTGGAGCAGTACGGCAGTGACCTGTTTATCAAGGAAAACAGCAAGAAAGGCCTGGGCAAGGAAAAGATCAGCCACAAGATCTTTGAAATCGAACGCCGACTGCTGGTGAAAAAGCGCGGCTGAAGCACTGACTGGGGAAGCAAGCGACATGACTGAGAAACCGGCCCACATCATCCATGACCAGGACGGCAACCCCAGCAGGGACCGGCCCTGGATTTTTCGCACGTACGCCGGCCACACTAACGTGCGCGCGTCCAACGAGCTTTACCGCAGCAACCTGTCCCGGGGTCAGACCGGGCTCAGTATCGCCTTCGACCTACCCACCCAGTGCGGCTACAGCTCCGACGAGGACATCGCCCGCCCGGAAATCGGTAAGGTGGGTGTGCCCATCAATACCCTGGATGATTTCGCCATTCTGTTCGAACAGATCGACATGGCGGAGATCAACACCTCCATGACCATCAACGGCACTTCCATGTGGCTGTTGTCATTGTACGTGGCGTTGGCGGAGGAACGGGGTATTGAACTGGAAAAACTGCAGGGCACCACTCAGAACGATTTGATCAAGGAGTTTCTGGCCCGCGGCACTTACGTGTTTCCGCCGGATCAGTCCATCGGTCTGATCGTGGATATGTACGAGTACTGTCTCAAGCACATTCCCAAATGGAACCCGTCCAACGTGTGCTCCTATCATTTGCAGGAGGCCGGCGCCACTCCGGTGCAGGAGCTGGCTTACTCGCTGGTCACCGCCATCACCGTGCTCGATGCCATCAAGCAGCGGAATTGCTTCGATGAAGAGGAATTCGAACGCTGCGTGGGTCGGGTTTCCTTCTTCGTTAATGCCGGCATGCGTTTTATCGAAGAAATGTGCAAGATGCGGGCGTTCACGGAGCTCTGGGATGAAATCTGTCGCCAACGCTATGGCGTCAAGAATCCCAAATTCCGCCGTTTCCGTTATGGTGTGCAGGTGAATTCCCTGGGCCTCACTGAGGAGCAGCCGGAGAACAATGCCTGGCGTATTCTGATCGAGGCCCTGGGGGTCACCCTGTCCCGCAATGCCCGCTGCCGGGCGCTACAGTTGCCGGCCTGGAACGAGGCTCTGTCCCTGCCCCGCCCCTGGGATCAACAATGG
>MDSW01118580.1_pt1 | contig 11900 bp, 13 predicted proteins | sample 811171 | NCBI WGS metagenome assembly MDSW01 (sample SAMN05326641, study PRJNA326480) | marine metagenome | isolation source: seawater | place: Atlantic Ocean: North West | collected 2012
CCACTACCGCCAAAAATTAGACAATTTTTTGCTTTCATATATATATGATTAAAAATGAATATTGATATTAAACTTCACAAGAACGATCTACCAGAAGATTTAAACTTAGGCAACACTATTGCGATAGATGGGGAATTTATAGGCCTTAATGTTCACCGAGACCCCCTGTGTTTAATTCAGATATCAAGTGGAAATTCTGACGCTCATATTATTCAATTAGATAGAAAAAATTACGATGCACCAAATTTAAAGAAACTACTAAATAACAAAGATGTAACAAAAATTTTTCACTTCGGAAGAGCAGATCTAGCGCATATAAAGCATTATTTAAAAGTTGAGGTTGAAAATATTTTAGACACAAAAATAGCTTCTAAACTTGCAAGAACATGGAATGAAAACCACTCATTAAAAGCCTTGATAAAAGAATTTATAAATATTGATATTAGCAAACAGTTTCAAACCTCAGATTTTGGTGGAGAACTGACTCCTGCTCAATTAAAATATTGTGCTAATGATGTAATTTACCTTCATAAAATTCACGATGAATTAAATAAAATTTTAATAAGAGAAAATAGAATAAATCTTTATAAAGATTGTTTAAAATTTTTAAAAACTAGAGTAGATCTTGACTTAGCTTTATTTAAGGATGATATCTGGGCACACTAAATAGATGAAAAAAGAAAATTATAAAAAAATTGCAAAAAGTGTAATTGATTTAGAAATCAAAGCTCTGCAAAAATTGAAGAATACAATTAATAATTCTTTTAATCAAGCTGTGAACGCTATCATAAAATGTCAATCAAAAGTTATACTATGTGGCGTAGGAAAAAGTGGTTTAATTGCATCTAAAATTTCAGCTACTTTATCTTCGGTCGGAACACCATCATTCTCAGTTTCAGCAAACGATTGTTCACATGGTGATTTAGGAAGAATAACAAAAAAAGACATTCTAATTCTAATTAGTTACTCAGGGGCCTCTGAAGAATTAAAAAATATTATCAATTATGCTAATAGAAATAAGATTCTATTAATAAGCATTGTTTCAAAAAAAAATTCTATTTTATATAAAGCATCGGATATAAAAATTTGTACACCAGAAGTCACTGAAGCTGGGCTTGGTATAGTTCCCACTTCATCAACAACAATGAGCCTGGCAATTGGTGATGCTTTAGCTATAGCAACATTAAATAAAAGAAATATAAATAAAAAAGATTTTAAAAAATTTCATCCATCAGGAAGTCTTGGTGCTAAATTAAAAACAGTAGAAGAGTTAATGGTACAGGGTAAAAATATCCCATTTATAAATGAAAATGTTTTAATGAATAATGCGTTAAAGATAATAACCAAAAAAAAACTTGGTGTTTTGATAGTTAAAGATAAAAAAAATTTTACCAAAGGAATAATTACTGATGGTCAAATAAGACGAGCCATTCAAAAAAACCAAAATATCAAAAATTTGACTGTCAAAAAGATAATGACCAAAAAACCCATAGGTATTGATAAAGATGATCTTGCAGTAAAAGCTCTTAATTTAATGAACGAAAAAAAAATTACTAGTTTGTGCGTCTATAATAAAAAAAATAAACTAAAGACAATTGGAGTTATTCATATTCATAATATTCTAGCATCAAACATAAAGTGAAATCAAAATTTTACATCAAATTATCTATTTTTTTTCTAATTTTTATAATTTCTTATTTTTTTTATCAATATCTCAATCAAGGCTTGAATTTGAAATCTTCAAAAAATATTTCGATAGAAAAAAAAGACTCTCAAAAAAGTGATGAATTGCGTCCGAAAAACAAACAACAGAACATAATTGAAAAAATTCATTATAAATCTCAAGATTTAAACAACAATATATACATAATTAAATCTGAAAGAGGTTCAGTTGACCCAGAAAATTCAAATATGATTTATATGCAATTTGTTGAAGGAATTATAAAGTTGAATAATAATGAAAAAATATTAATCACTTCAAATAAAGCAAAATTTAATAACGAAAATTATGAGACAAATTTCTATGAAAACGTAAACATTAAATTTAAACATCATAAAGCAAATGCAGAAAAATTAGATTTATCATTTGAAAAAAAATATTTAATTATGAAAAATAATTTAAAATACAACAATCAATCAGTAAATATTATAAGTGATGCTTTTGAAATTGATTTCAATAAAAAAGTTTCAAAATTATTTATGAACAAAAAAGAAAATACTATTAAAATTACAAATATTAAATAAATGAGTATAAAAAAATTCAGAATTAAATCTTTCAAGCAAACAATTCCCCTTATAAGTTTGGAAAAAATTTCTCTCAGTTTTGGTAAAAGACAAATATTGGATAATATAAATTTTAAAATAAATCCAGGGGAAATTGTTGGAATGTTGGGACCAAATGGCGTCGGTAAATCCACAATTTTTAATTTAATTTGTGGAGCAATTAAACCTGATATTGGGAAAATAAAGTTTGGTGATGAAGATGTAACTAATGTTCCAATATCAGAAAGAATGAAAAAACACCAAGTTGCAATGGTTCCTCAATATGGTGGGTATTTTCATGATTTAACTTTATTGGAGAATTTAAGAGCAATAGGTGAAATACAAATTTTAGATAAAAATGCTAGAGAAGAAAAAATAAATAGTCTAATCAACAAATTTGAATTTGGGGCAATTACAGATATTAAAGCTGAAATTCTATCAGGAGGTCAAAAAAAAAAATTAGTTATAGCCCTGGCGCTTTTGGGTGATCCAAAAATTTTATTATTAGATGAATGTTTTGCAGCTCTTGATGTTCTTACAATAAAAATGCTGCAAAATATTATTGTTAACTTACAATCTGATTACAATATTGGAATCTGCATATGTGATCATCAACCCAGAGAATTATTAAGTTGCGTTGACAATGCAATAATTTTATCGAATTGTAAAATAATTGCTAAAGGAACTCCACAAGCGCTAGTAAAAGATGCTAATGCCAAAAACGCATACTTTGGAGAATCCTTTAAGTTTAATAATTAAAATTAGAAAATATGAAAAAAATTTTGAAAATTAACAAATTAATCACACCCTTCAACAAAAAATTAAGTATAGAGGGTGACAAGAGTTTATCTATAAGATGGGCTTTATTAGCGTCCATGGCAAACGGAAAATCATCAGCTTACAATTTACTTAATTCAGAAGATGTGAACGACACGATTAAAAGCCTAAAAAAACTAGGGGTAAAAATTAAAAGAAAAAAACAAAAATGTGAAATATTTGGAAAAGGCCTTAAATCATTTAAATATAAAAAAAACATTATATTGAATTGTGGTAATTCAGGAACTTTAGCAAGACTAATACTTGGTTTGTTAATCGACACAAATCATAAAATTAAGATCACTGGTGATAGCAGTTTATCTAGAAGAGATTTTTCAAGAGTAACTGATCCGCTTAAAAAGTTTGGTGCTTCATTTTTTCCTGAAAACAAAAAAAAATTACCTCTTGAAATTTTAGGATCAAATAATCTTAAAAAAATTAATTATTTTGAAAATAAAGGATCAGCTCAATGTAAAACTTCTGTAATGCTTGCTGCTTTAAAGTCAAAAGGAGAAACAAAAATAGTAGCAAGAAAATCAAGAAATCATACAGAAATTCTATTTAAGTATCTAAAAATGCCAATCAAAATAATTACTAAGAAAAAAATAGATGTAATCAAAATTAAGGGAAAAAGGGAATTTAAATCATTTAATTATAATATTCCGTCTGACATAAGTTCTGCCTCATTCTTTATTGTGCTTACTTTGCTAGCTAACAAATCAAATATCGTTTTGAAAAATATCAATATTAATGAAAGCAGAAAAGGTATTATCAAAATTTTGAATATGATGAATTCAAAAATTCTCATAAAAAATAAAAAAAATCATAGAGGAGAAGCGATCGGGGATATAATCGTTCAAAGTCAAAAGAACTTAAAAGGTATAAAGTGTCCAAAAAAATTTAATTCCGAAGCTATTGATGAATTTTTAATTATTTTTTTAGTTGCAGCGAAAGCTAAAGGAGTATCCTATTTCAATGATATAGAAGAACTCAATCAAAAAGAAAGTCCTAGACTTAAGATTGCTTCAAGAATATTAAAACAAATGGGTGTTAAAAATATTGTTACTAAAAATTCGATAAAGATATACGGGAATCCAAATTTAACAGTCTCAAAAAAAATTCTTATTAAAAATTTTAAAAAAGACCATAGAGTATTCATGATGAGTGTAATTGCTGCTCTTATTTTTGGGGGGAATTGGACAATTCACAATCCTGATTCAATAAAGACCTCATTCCCTTCTTTTTTAAAAAAAATAAAATTTTTAGGTGGTAAATTTAGATGAAAAAAAAAATTATAAAAGTTGCAATAGACTCTCCTGCAGCAGCGGGAGCCGGGTCTCAGGCTAAGCTTATATCAAAATATTATAATCTTTTATATCTCGATACTGGCAAATGTTACCGTCTAATTGGCAAACTAAGATTACAAAATCCAAAAAAATTTAGTTATAATTTTATTAGAAAAAAAATATCTAATTTAAAGATCAAAGATCTACAAAATAAAAATCTTCTTTCTGATGAAGTGGCTATCTCAGCCTCAATAGTTGCTAAAGATAAAAAAATTAGAAATTTAGTTCATAATTTTCAAATTAAATGTGCATACAGCCCTCCAAAAAAATATAAGGGTTCGTGTCTTGATGGTAGAGATATTTGCAGTGTAATTGTTCCTGATGCTGATTTTAAATTTTTTATAACAGCCAATATCAAAACTAGAGCGGTAAGAAGATTTAAAGAATTAAGATCTTTGAAAAAAAAAGTATCATTTAAAGATGTCTTAAAAAGTATTAAAAAACGTGACAAAAGTGACTATAATAGAAGAATATCACCATTAAAAAAAACAAAAGATTCAATCTTGATTAATACAACAAAGTTAACTAAAAGATCATGCTTTTTAAAAATTAAAAAAATTATGGATAAAAAAATTAATAATTAATGGAAATATATAAGTCTCTTAATAATCCTGAATCAAAAGAATTTGAACAACTTCTAAACAGCCAACTCTCTAAAACAAAAATAGAAGAGGGAAAAATAATTGAAGGTAAAATTAACAAAATTACAAATAAATTCGTATTCTTATTTATTGAAGGCCTTAAAAGTGAACCTGTTCTAGATATTAATGAGCTCAAGAGTATGGGCTTAACGGAAAAAATTAAAATTGGAGAAAAAATTTCAGTATTATTAGAAAGAATAGAAGATAAAAATGGCGAAGTTCTTGTTTCAGCATCAAAAGCTCAAAAAATTCAAGGTTGGGATAAATTGGTTGAAGCTTACGAAAAAAAAGAACCCATAATGGGAAAAATTACCTCAAGAGTGAAAGGTGGATGTATTGTTGAACATATTGATACTGGTTCTTTGATGTTTTTACCAGGTTCTCAAATAAGTGATAAACCCTTAAAAGATATAAGTCACCTTATGAACGAGCCTCAAAAATTTGCTTTAATAAAATTGGACAAAGTTAGAGGTAATGCGTGTGTTTCTAGAAGAGAAATTATTTCATCATTTAAAAAAGAAGATAAGGCAAAGATTGTTGAGAAATATAAAGTTGGAGATATTATTAAGGGCGCAGAAGTTAAAGGATATAGCTCTTTCGGATGTTTTTTTAGTGTAAATGGAGAGCTTGATGTTTTATGTCATACTTCAGAATTATCTTATTCAAGAATAAATCATGCTGATGAAATACTAAGCATAGGCCAAAAAGTTGATCTCAAAGTGATAACTGTTGATACACAAAAATTACAAGTTGGATGTTCTTTAAAACAAATGTCCCCAGATCCTTTTGAACATATTTCAAATTATGAATTAAATAAAAAATATAAAGTTAAAGTAGTTAAGATAATGGATTTTGGAGCTTTTTGTGAACTAGAGCCTGGTTTATCTACCTTACTACATTCAAGTGAATTAAGCTGGACAAAAAAAAATGTTTCAGCAAAAAAAATGCTTAAGATTAATGATACAATAGATTGTGTAATAACAGAAATTGATAAAGAAAAAAGAAGAGTAGCTATTTCACATAGACTTACTTTGCAAAATCCGTTTGAGGTTTTCGAAAAAAAATATCCAGTTGATAGTGTTGTGGAAGGAGAAGTGGTAAATAAAAATGAATATTCATTATTTCTGAAAGTTGATAATTTAGATATTGATGCCTTTTTACATTGTAATGATTTGACTTACTCTAATAAAGGAGAAGATGAGCTTGTAAAATATAAAATTGGAGATAAACTTAAAGTTAAAGTTCTTGAAATTAAAGCGGCTGATCAGAAAATTAGAGTTGGTCTAAGACAAACAAAACCAGATCCTTTCGATTGGTTTAAAGATAAAAAAGTTAATCAAACTATAACCGTAACTATTGTATCAACGGATAATAAAGGACTAATTGTGAAACCAGAGGGTTGCGAAATGGATTTTACTATCAAAAAATCTTTAATTGCGATTAATTCTGCTGACGCTAGAACATCAAGATTTACTGGTGGAGAAAGGATTGATTGTGCCATTGCAGAATTAGATTTAAATAAAAGAAAAGTTACTTTAAGTATTAAATTATTAGAGGAAATTGAAAGAAAAGAAGCGCTCGATAAGTATGGGGCAGAAGGATCTGGTAAAAACTTACCTTTTTCTTCATTATCAAAAGATTTAAAAAAGAAAGAAAAAGAATAAAAAATTGGCAATTGTTAAGTCTAACCTTCTAAAAAAACTATCAGATAATTTTCCTAATTTTTATAAAAAAGATATCACTCTTCTAGTAGAAATAATCTTAAAAGATATCAAAAGTGCACTTAAAAAAGGTGACGCGGTAGAACTTAGAGGATTTGGACGCTTTTCAACTAGAATGCAAAAAGAAAGTATTAGAAGAAATCCTAGAACAAATGAAAAAATTGCTGTTAAAGCTAAAAAGACTATTCATTGGAAAATGTCAAAAGAAATGTTTAAAAAAATAAATAATGGTAAATAAAAATATTTTTGTTGCATGTGATGTGAGTACTCAAAAAGAAATTATTGATTTATTAAAATTAGTACATGAAGATATTGCTGGTATAAAAATAGGTCTACAATATATTACTCAAAGAAGCCCAGATGATATAATAGAACTTTCGAAATTTAATAAACCAATTTTTTACGATGGTAAGTTTTTAGATATAAAAAATACTTTAGTTGAATCAATTAAATCATTAAAAAAATTAAAAATAAGTTACGCAACAGTACATCTTCTTAATGGACTAGAAACGCTCAAAGCAGCCAATGAAGCAGCAAAGGAAATAGACATAAAACTTTTAGGTGTTTCAGTTTTAACTAGTTTTGATGACAATGATTTATTAAAACTTGGCTTTAAAGATAGCGTTAAAGATCAAGTTTTAAGATTAATTGAAATCGCGAACGAAGCAAATCTTTATGGTGTAATATGCAGTCCTCATGAAATTAAAATTATAAAAAGTATTGCTCCAAATTTAAAATGTTTTACACCAGGAATAAGAATTGATAATTCTAAAGATGATCAAAAAAGAATCATGACAGCCAAGGAAGCAATTCTAGCTGGCAGTGATTATCTAATAATAGGAAGACCAATAACAGTTGGTGACCCTAAAAAAAATATTCAAAATATTATTTCGTCGATCAGTTAGATGAAATTAAAAATTTGTGGTATTTCTGATATTAAAACTCTTGAATTCTTAACTAGTCATAATTATCCCCCAAATTTTATTGGTTTTATCGTGAATTATCCTAAATCAAAAAGATTTGTAGACATAGAAAATTTAAAAGATTTATTAATGGTTAAAAAAAATAAATCTTTTTTTGTAGCAGTTTTAGTAAAACCTAAATTAGAAATTTTAGAAAAAATAAAAGATTTACCATTTGATTATTATCAAATTTATGATTGTTCCCCTGATGAAATAAAATTGATAAAAAAAAAATATAAAAAAAAAATTATTACATCAATTACAGTAAAAGATAAAAATGATGTTAAAAATTATAAATATTTTAAAGACGTGACCGACATATACTTATTTGATAGCAAGGGCTATGAGAAAAGTATATCATTTGACCACAAACTAATAAAAGATTTAAAATTAGATAAAGAATTAATGCTTGCAGGAAATATTCAAGTAGAGGATAAACTTGAAAATTATGAAAAAATAGCAGATATTATTGATATATCTGGAGGATTAGAAACTTCTGGGGTAAAAGATATTTCCAAAATAGAATTTTTTTTAAAAAAACTAAAAATTATAAATAATGAAATTAAAAAAAGGGATACCGTTAATAGATCAACATAATATACATGGTTTTTGGGGTGGTAAATTTGGTGGAAGTTTTATTCCTGAAACCCTTAAGAAACCAGTTGAAGACTTAACATTACAATTTGAAAAATTAAGAAAAGACAATAAATTTTTAAAAAAAAGAGATTATTACTTTAAAAATTATATCGGTTCACCAACATCTTTTATTAAATTAGAAAATTTATCTAATTATCTTGGTGGTGCTCAAATATGGGCAAAGGTAGTATCAGAGGCTAACGGGGGTGCCCACAAAATTTATAATGCTACTGTACATGCTCTTATTTGTAAAAGTATGGGCAAAAAATATATAGTGGGTGATACAGGGGCAGGTTATGCGGGGAAAATGTTAAGTATGGCTGCTAAAAAATTTGGTCTTAAATGTAAAATCTTTATGGGTGCAAAAGACATTAAAAGACAAAAACCAAATTGTGAAGCTATAAAAAAAAATGGTGCTGAAATTATTCCAGTTTATACAGGTAGTCAAACTCTTGTTGATGCTGTTAGTGAATGCATGAGATATTGGGTTTCAAACTGCGATAACACACATATGGCAGTTGGAAGCACGGTCGGACCAAATATTTTTGTAAAAATTTGTGGATGGAGCACTGCACAGATCTCAAGAGAATTAAAAATTCAAATTAAAAAAGAATTCAAGAAGATTCCAAAAAAAATTAAATTAATAAATTGTGTTGGAGGTGGAAGCTCTGCATATGGTTTTTGGAGTGAATTTATTGATTACGACAAAAAACAAATAGAATTAATTGGTGTCGAGGCTGGTGGACCAAAAAAATCAAAATTACATGCCGCTCCTTTAAGTCGTAACGCTAAGATTGGAATTCTTCATGGTGCCGCTTCTTATGTCTGTCAAAATAAAGATGGGCAAATTAATGAAACCGAGTCAATTAGTGCTGGTTTAGATTATCCTGGAGTAAGTCCAATTCATTGTTTTTTAAAAGATACCAAAAGAGCAAGATATACCTATGCTACTGATGAAGAGGCTTTAAATGCATACAAATTAGTGAAAAAATTTGAAAAATTAAATCCTAGCCTCGAACCAAGTCATGCTTTTGCGGAAGCTATTAAGTGTGCCCCTAGATTAAGCAAAGATACAATAATAATTGTAAATTCTTGTGGTGATGCAAAAAAAGATAAAGATATTTTAAAAAAAAAGTTGGGTAAAATTTTATGAAATTATCTCTGATAAATACTGCTTTTTTAAAAGCAAAAAAAGAAAACAGGCCAGCTTTGTTAACTTATACAGTCGCAGGAGATAATAATATAAAAAATTCATTAGAAATATTAAAGTCTGTATCAAATTATGCAGATATTTGTGAATTGGGTTTTCCTCATAACACTCCAATCGCCGATGGTGGACAAATTCAAACTAGTGCTTATAGAGCAATTAAAAAAGGAATAAAGATTAAAGATATTTTTTCAATAGTTAAAAAATTTAAAAAATTTAAAAAAAATAAACCTTTAATCTTAATGGGATATTATAATATGATTTATCAATATGGAGAAAATAGTTTTTTAAATACCTCAAAAAAGGTCGGTGTTGATGGTTTAATTGTTGTAGATCTTCCTTACCCAGAAAATAAAATATTTTCAAAAAAATGTAAAAAAAAAAATATTGATTTTATTCAACTAATATCACCAACAACTTCCAATCAAAGAATGAAAAAAATCATTAAAGTTTCTCATAATATGATTTATTATATTAGTATGCTTTCAACAACTGGTGGCAAGCTTAATATTTCTCCAAAAAAAATAATAACTAGATACAAAAAAATTAAAAATCTTGCTAAATTTAAAAATATTGTAATTGGTTTTGGAATCACTGAAAAAAATATAAAATCATTAAAATCTGCAGATGGTTTAGTTGTGGGAAGTTTATTGTGTAAAACAATATCTAAATCGCTTGAAAAAAGACAAAATCCTGTCACAAATACAATTAAAATCGTAAAAAACTTAAAAAGAAAAATAGCATGAATTGGATAAGCAAAATCATAAAGGCAGGCGAAAAGATTAAAAAAATTATCAAAGATCGTCCAACAAAAGAAGACATTGCAAAAAGTGATTGGACATCATGCTGCAGAGGCCCAATATTAAAAAAAGATCTTGAACACAATCTCTGGGTTTGTCCAGATTGTAACAAGCATCATAAATTATCACCTAAACAAAGATTTGAAATAGTTTTTGGAAAAAATAATTTTGAAATATTGAAAACCCCTATTCCAAAAGATGATCCTCTAAAATGGAAGGATTCAAAATCTTATAAAGATAGATTAAAAGTTGCTAGAAAAAAAACTAATATGAATTGTGGAATGATGATTGTTAAATCGAAAATAAATAATATTGATATTACAGCTGCAGCTTCTGATTTTGATTTTATTGGTGGGTCAATTGGAGCAGCTGAAGGTGAAGCCTTTTTATATGGTGTTCAATATGCAATTGAAAATAAAACTCCTTTTATTTGTTTTACATCGGGTGGTGGTATGAGAATGATGGAATCATTAATTTCATTATCTCAAATGACAAGAACAACACTTGCGATAAATGAATTAAAAAAAAATAATTTTCCTTATATAGTCTGTCTGACTGATCCAACAGCAGGTGGAATTACTGCATCATACGCTATGTTAGGTGATATTCATATTGCTGAACCAGGAGCACTAATCGCCTTTGCCGGAGCCAGGGTCATAAAGGGAACTGTGAAGGAAGATCTTCCCGAAGGTTTTCAAAAAAGTGAATATGTGGAAAAAACTGGTTTTGTTGATTTGATTGTTGAAAGAAAAGATCTTTCAAACAAAATTGGAATTTTATTATCAATATTGTTAAAAAGAAATTCTGATGTAAATATAAACTTAAATGAAACTTCAGAAGATAATCAGTCGCTTACAAAAGCTGCATCCTAAAAAAATTGATTTAAGTTTATACAGAGTTAAAAAGCTTTGTTCAAAGCTTGGTAATCCTCAAAATAAGATAAATTGTATTTCTGTTATTGGTACAAACGGTAAATATTCAACAATACAAGCGCTATTTTCAATTTTAAAAGAAGCAAATTATAGATGTAATGTCTATACTAGTCCTCATATTAGAAAGATTAATGAAAGATTTATTTTTAACAACAAAGTAATCAGTGATAATGAATTAATTCTTCTTCTTGAAGAAATTGAAGAAATTAATAATAGTCAGCCTATAACTTTTTTTGAAATATTGACTGCTGCATTTTTATTTAAATCTAGTAAATATCCAAAAAATATAAATTTGATAGAAACTGGTCTGTTTCATAGATTTGATGCTACAAATATATTTAATAAAAATTTAGGGAATGTAATCACTTCAATCGGTTTAGATCATTTAGATTGGCTTCCTAAAAACGAAAAAACAGTTAAAAAAATTGTTTTTGAGAAAACTTCTTGCTTATTAAATTCTAAAACAATAATCGCAAAACAAAACTCAAATAGAATTAAAAACTATATAAAAAAAAATATTATAAGAAATAAATCTTCAAAATTGTTTTATGGCGAAGACTTTAACTATTTAATAAAA